>Ga0247841_10001362_pt1 | contig 56254 bp, 59 predicted proteins | sample LaCruzMarch2015__2_FD_192410 | JGI IMG/M metagenome (GOLD analysis project Ga0247841, IMG submission 192410) | Freshwater microbial communities from meromictic Lake La Cruz, Castile-La Mancha, Spain - LaCruzMarch2015_18m | ecosystem: Environmental > Aquatic > Freshwater > Lake | place: Spain... | reverse complement strand
GTAAAAATCACTTCGCACATGTTTACCACAAAAAAAGCCCGCTACTTCTACGAAAAAATATACTTCTACTACATGCAACTACTCGGATTCAAACTCCAAAAGAAAAACGACTTACTCCAAACATACACATTTGAGGCGATTTAAATGATGGATAATTTATCAAAAGATCCTTTGGGGCACATAAAATTATCAGTAAGTAACTTCAAAAAAAGCAAAGAATTTTATACTTACTTATTCAAAAACCTTAAATTTAAACAAATTTCATGCAGCGAAAAAAGCATTGGCTGGGTGACAAAAGAAGGTTTTGGGATTTGGATAGCCCCTGCTAAAAAAATTAATTTGAGGTACAAGTTTTCTGCCCCAGGTTTGCATCACATCTGTTTTAAAGCATGCTCTAAAAAACAAGTAGACACTATTTATACAAAAATAAAAAATAAAACCCACGTTTTTGATTCCCCACAAAAATACCCTCAATACACAAAAAAGTATTATGCAGTATTTTTTTCCGATCCAGACAAAATAAAACTAGAAGTCGCATACTATTAATAATATTCATAAACATTCAACAAATTAATAAAAATAACAACAAATGAGAAAAGCGAAATCAAAGACCTAAGACTAGAATGCCTAATGATAAACACAGCACACAAACTATACAAACAAAAAGGATACAAAGAATTCTGGATAACCTACCGAAAAACAACAAAAAACTAGTTAATTCCATGCAAACCTCTAACCAAGCCCCGCACCCCAAACAACAATCTGAGCATTTTACTGGGGCTCCGCGGATTTTCTTCCGCGCAAAAAGCTTCTTTTAAAAGAACTCATTTTAGGAACTTTTTTCCATTAGGACGAGGTCCTTACATTCATTGTAACCCATTTTTTTGTAGAAGCCAAAGGCTTTAGATTTTTTATTTGATACAAGGAAAAAAGTTTTTGTTCCTCTTTTTTTGCTTTCTTTTTCGGCAAAGAGTAACAGCTTTTTTCCCAGCCCTCTTCCTTGATAGCTTGGTTTGAGCCAAAACTCATTAATGGTTGCTTCTTTTCCTTTATCCCATAAACTTATTCGAAGCGTTATGAAACCAACTATACTACCAGTATCTTCAACGAGCCAAATATCACAACACTCAAAGAATTCCTTAATTTTATCCATCGCAGTTTTTCTATTCCATTTCTGGTTGTAAGGTTTTTTAGTTGACTCCTGCAAGAACAAACTAGAAATTTCGTTAAGATCTCTTCTTGTTGCCTTTCTTATTGCAATTTTCATTTAATACACACACAGAATTTAATTACAAACACCTTAAAAAAAGCTAACTTTCCATTAACAATAACGGCAAAACACTAGCGAAATTAATTTATAGTAGTTTGAGTCTATGTTGTACGAGTTGAATTGAGTTCAGACTTTTGTGTCCGCTTAATATCCTCGTGATGGACGCGGAGAGCCGGATTTGAACCGACGAACCCTTTCGGGTCTGGTTTACTCTCAAACTTAAGTCTATTCAGCGCTATCTTTAGATAGCGCCCCTTCTTTTGACAAGCCCGTAGACTTTTCTTGGAAGAACCTGGCAAAAGCCTTAGCTTTTGCAAGGCATCGCAAAAATCTAGTTTTGCAATGAAGTCTTGGTTCGAGACCAGTGCATTAGACCGCTCTGCCATCTCCGCTTTTGGTTAATTAAGAGTGTTATGGGTATGCTTAAATATATTGGGCGGCTTAGTTTTTTATGAGTTCAAGTGAGGTGTCGTTTAAAGTAATTCATTTTTCGAATGATAATTTACCGTTAGAGTTTGTACCTTTGAAGGGTACTGGGAAGCTTGTAGTTGGAAAGTCGAGTCCTGAAGTGTTAATTTTTTTCTTTGGTGGGCGTAGGCTTGCGAAAATTGATTTTCTTAGAAATGGTAGGATATGTAATATTGTTCATGTTGAATCTGTTAAGACGAAGGCGTTTAGTGATATGCCTAAACATGAGTTGACTAAAGTTGTAGAGAATCGTAGGTTAAATCAAAGAGCATTTAATCAATTAGGTCGTTTTCCTATGCAGTATCTTTTTGAGGAACTTGTTAGGCATGGGGTGAGGAAGTTTAGAGCTGATGATCTTTTCCCCAAAGGAAACAAACTAATCCAGCAGTATACTCGTAAGGGGTTTGTGAGGCGCCCAATTATTGACAAGCTTTTTGGGGAATACGCTTACAAGGTAACTCCTAAAGGGTTTAAGCAAGCTACTGGGCTTGGTGCGAGAGTAAGTGTTTCAAATAGAAGAACTACTTAGCATTTCAAGCAAAAATATTTTTGTATGCAATGCATGAATTAGTTTAGCAAACAAAGTATTTAAACTGGTTTTGGGGTTTGTCAACTTTTTTTGACATATGGAGTTTAAAATATACCTTACCAAGTGTCTTTTATGGTACTGGATAATAGAAAAATAAAAAAAAGTAAAATTGAGAATAATAAATTAGAGCATGAAGAAGTTACTGAGCGGGATAAGATTTTCAAAACTTTAATTCATTTTCCTGGGAGTAGTTTTACTGATTTGTGGGATAAGTCTATTGAGAGTAATAAGTTTACTTATTATTTGAAGAAGCTTGAACAGGAAGGGACTGTTGAAAAAAGAGAAGGGAAGTATCATCTTACTGTTAGGGGTAAGGCTAAGGCGGTTACTATTAGCGGGGCTACTGGTCAGACTCAAAAGAAGAGGCCTTTTGTTGCTTTGTTACTTGTTCCAAGAAAGGATGGGCATTATATTTTGTATAAGCGGATGAAAGAGCCGTATTATGGAGTGTGTGGTTTTCCTGGTGCGAAAGTTGAGATGGGTGAAGAGATTTTAGAAGCAGCTAAGAGGGAGTTGTTTGAAGAAACTGGTCTTACTGGGGAAGGGAAGATTGTGGGTGTACAAAATGCTGTGATAATTAATGATGGTGTTGTTTTTGCTCATATGGTGCAGTATATTGTTTTGTTTGATGAACCAAGTGGGGATTTAATTAAGAATAATCGTGAAGGGACTTATGAGTGGGAGAAAAAAGATGTAGTGTTAGCGCAGAAGAATTTGTTTCCTGATGTTGAAGAAGTGATTAAGTCAATTGAGGCGAGAGAGTTTATTGTTAAAGAAGTTCAAATGATTCAAGAGAATGAAAAGTTTGTTGATATTAAGTCAAAAGTTTTAATTAAAATACCTGATTTCTTCTAATACAATAACATCGGCTTTTTTAATATTGGATTGCCAAATTTTTTCTAATTTTTTTTATTCAATATAGCATTACTAATTATTTTTCACATTAATGCCTGTATGACTGTGTGTTTTAGTACATGGAAAATGTGCCAAGTCTTAATAAACTAGGATTGGCTAGTAAGTATATGGATGATGATTTTATTACGGAGCTTTGGGGGATTGATGTTGTAATTGCATCTTTTTCAGGTAGTGTTGGGGCTGTAGTTGAGTTGTGTAGAGCGGCGTAATTAGAGGTAAAATCCTGTTTTTGCCATTGATTTGGCATATTGATTTATATACTTGAACTTTTCCTATTTAATTGAAAACATTTTTCACATGGAGGAGATTGTGATGGGATTATTAAGTGGAAAACCAAAGAAGAAAGCTTTCGGAGGGTATAGTATTTGCTTTAAGGGATGCGATGACACTCTTGAATCAGTATTTGGTTCTGGGGATATTGCACCAAGCGAAATGACAAAGAAGATTTGGGCATATGTTAAGAAAAACAATATTGCAGGAAAGAAGTAAATCTTTTTAATTTAGAAAAGTTTAGTTTAGAAAAAGTTAGAGCAATGGAATTTATCCATTGCTCCTGATTTTATTATTCAATTTTTATTTGTGATTGTTATCTATTGTTTGGTCATTTTATTATCTAGTCATTTTTACTACAAAGTACTTACTCTGTGAATTTCACTTCCGTTATGCTTTCTAGCGTTGTTAAATTATTTGCTTTTAGCATTTTGTCTGAGAGTGTGTATAATACATTGTCCATGAATAGTGAGCGCAGTATTTGTGAGTTATAGTCATAGTAGTATCCGCTTTTTAGTTCTTCTTCAGCTGACACGTGTGTTATTCTTCCTTTTTCTATGAATCCATTTTCTAGTGTTACGTTATAGACCATTGCGCCTTGGAATGTTTGCTCGCCGTATGATGGTGAACTTCTTTGTGATTCTGGGTTTGTTTCTGTTTTGTCTTGTATTTCTGCTAGAGTTATTGGTATTACTAGTAAACTCTTTTCTTTATCATAGAGGAATGCTTTGTGGTCTGATAAGGCTAGTGAATCTGTGCCTCTGTCTCCAATAACAATTTTGTGCATTTCTTTGGGGTTGTTTACATCGCTTACATCAAAGATTGCCATTTTTAGTCCTTGGTACCATGCGAATGTTCCATAATTTGATTCGATTGTGTCTTTTCCTATTCCAATTATGTGTGTTTCGTCAATTGGGTGGAGGTAATCTGAGTATCCTGGAATTTTTAGTTTTCCAAGAACTTTTGGGTCAGTTGGATTAGATAGGTCCAGGACAAATAGTGGATCAACTTTTTTGAATGTCACTAAGTATCCTTTGTTGCCCATGAATCTTGCGGAGTATATTTTTTCTCCTGGTGCAAGTCCTTCAAGTGCGCCAGTCATATTCATGTCTTTGTTAAAAATATAGACATTGTTTTTTGATTGGGATTCTCCACTTCTTGATACTGCTCCTACTGTTGTTGCTATTCTGAAATTTCCGTTGTATTCATCCATGCTGAATTGGTTTAGTATGTGTCCTGGGGCAACTCCTTGTCCTCCAAAAGATATTTTTCCATTTTCAACGTGGAATTTTGATACTGCTGTTTTTTCGGTTGTTGAGATTTGGGGCATGTAAATGCTTTTTACCATCATTCCAATTTCAAGTGGAATTGGACCGTTGTAATCAGCGTATTCGTAGTATTCTTCTGCTAAATAAATATTGTTTTCTGATGCGTATAAGTTGTTTGCTGATCCTGCAACTGTTTCTTTAGTCATTTCTCCGGTTTTTATGTCTAGGGCTGCAATTGTAACAAAGTTTGTTACTCTGACTCTTGGCATTATTGCTATGTCTGTTGCTTGTGCAACTCTTTTTTCAACTCCGTTTATTCTCATCAGTGGGATTATACTATTCCCATCATTAGCTTGAGCGGATCCTGAATTTACTTGGTAATATGGGCCATATTCAGGGTATGAATTAATTACAAAGTAAGCTTTGTCCCCAATTAATCTTGAATTTAGGTAGCTTCCTTCAAAATCTGTTTGGTTGGTTAATTTAGGATTTGATTTGTCGCTAATATCATAAGTTACTACTGCAACGTAACTTCTGTTTTCCCAATATGGCATAGTCATGCCGCTAGTGGTACTTGAAGTTGTTGAAGTTATTGTAGTTGTTTTAGTTGTGTATTCATAATCATATCCGCCGTAATAGTTTCCGCTTGATGCAAATACCATTAGTTTTTTGCTGTCAAGAGAGATGAACATTTCTTGCGGGGTTAGTCTGTCACCTAGTTCTATTGCGGAAACGATTTTTGCTGTTTCTGCAGGGTATGCGTCAACAATGAATAGTTTTCCTTTTGCTATTGCGTAAATATATTTTCCATCATTTTTTACTATGTCTGCTTCATCTACTCCTTCGAATTGGATATTTGTTTTTGAGTAGTCAGAAGCAACTGATTCTGCAGAGGATTTTTGCATTACTCCTCCAACTGCTGCGTTTGTCATTGCCATTGGTGATATCATCATATCACGTACTGAATAATCATTGTAATAATTTCTTCCGTTTTCAAATGCTTTGACTAGTGCGTCATAACTAGAAAACTTTTCCAGAGTCACATTATTTTCTGGTATAATTTGCGGTGTCCAGAGCATAAATAGCCCCATTATCACTGCGATAATTAAAACTGCGCCTGTTGTTACAACCGCAATTCCTCCTTGTGCTTTTTCTGATTTCATTGACATTAAACCATCCCCCTCTATCTTGTGACATATTAGGTGAGGCCAGAATAATAAAGGGTTTGTTTTTGGTGTGGTTAAAACCGATGTGTAATAATTATGGTATTTAGTCATTTTTGTTGAATTGTTGTGTGAAAGCACTAAAACCTATGTTTAAAAAAGCAAGTTGGGGAAAATACTCTAGACGGGATTTTTATGAAGACTGGAGAGATTGTAAGGTTAAAGAATGTTACAAAGCTTTACGGTATTGGAGAAGTTGTGATTACTGCTCTTGAGTCAGTTGATTTGATCATTTGTAATAATGAGTATGTTTCAATTATGGGTCCAAGTGGGTCAGGAAAAACTACTCTTCTTGATATTATGACTACTATGATGAAGCCTACTAGTGGGGAGGTTTTCATTGAAGGAGTTTCTACTACTAAATTAAGTAATTCAGAACTCGCTTCTTTTAGGGGGAAAAAGATTGGTTTTATTTTCCAAACGTTTAATCTTTTGCCAAAACTTACTGCTATAGAGAATGTAATTACTCCGATGTGGATTAATGGTGTTCCTAGAGCAGAGAGAGAACCAAGGGCTAAGGATTTGCTTGAACAAGTTGGTCTTGGGGATAGAATGTATAATCGTCCTAATCAGCTTTCAGGTGGACAAAAACAAAGGGTTGCTATTGCTAGGGCACTTGCAATGAATCCAAATATTATTGTTGCTGATGAGCCTACTGGAAATCTTGATTCAAAATCAGGGTTGCATGTTATGGAAATATTACGAAAACTTCATAAAGATGATAAGCGAACTGTTATTGTTGTTACTCATGATGAGAGTATTGGTAAGCAAGCGGAAAGGAAGATTATGATAAGGGATGGGAAAATAGTTTCTGGGCACGAAAAGCATGTTTGTCAGTTAAGAGAATGAGTGGATAAAGAAAAATTGATTATGTAAAATAATATTTGGATTGTGGGTTTTATGTGGATTGATTTTGATACTGTGGAGGTTTCTATTAAAAACCTTAGAAGGGCGGGTATTAGAACTTTTTTAACTCTTATTGGAGTAATTATTGGGATTGCTGCAATTGTTAGTCTTCTTTCAATTGGACAGGGGTTAAGTGTTGCTGTTGAACAACAATTTGAACAACTTGGTTCTAATACTATTTTTGTTATTCCTGGGGCTGCATCAATTGGGAGTGGGAGTAGTAGTTTTGGTTTGAGCCCAGAAATTACTCCTTCTGATTTGAGTAGGATTGAGTCAACGCGTGGGGTAGAAAGTGCTATTCCAATTTATTCAAGGAGTGCAGTTTTTGAATTTAATAATCAAAAGATTAGTGTTTCAATAATGGCTGTTGAAGCAGGTAAGGCAGATTTATTCCAAAACACTGGGTTTATGGATGTGCAAGAAGGATCAATGATTACAAGAAATGATTCTAGCGGAATATTAATTGGTAACTCTGTAGCATTTGATACATTTGATAGAGATTTATCTATAAGGAAAAAAGTTTTGCTTAATGGGATTGAATATACAGTTAGGGGAATTTTAAAAAAGCAAACTTCAAGCTTTGGTGGTGGACCAAGTACTGGAAATAGTATTTATATGTCGCTTGATGCTTTTAATAGGCTTGATCCAACTGCAGTAATAACTCCTTCAATTGTTTTTGTCAAAACTCTTACAAAAGAAGATGTTGTTGATACAACAGCTAAAATTAAAGCTGATCTTGAAAGAAAATATGGTGAAAAGAGTTTTACTGTTTATTCTTCTGACCAAATCTTAGAACAAATTAATCAAATTCTTAGTTTGATTACGCTTTTTCTTGCGGGAGTTGGCGGGATTTCTTTAATTGTTGGTGGGATTGGAATAATGAATGCGATGATTACTTCTGTTATGGAAAGAACTAAAGAGATTGGGGTAATGAAAGCACTTGGCGCTTCAAATAATAAAATTCTAATGATTTTTGTTCTTGAATCGGCATTTATTGGTGGAATTGGCGGGCTTATTGGTATTATTGTTGGGTATGGACTTGCTAGTGTTATTGCGATTGTTGGGTCAGCCACTGGTTTTAATCTAGTAGCTGCATTTAGTTTAGAAATTACGATTGGCGCTCTTTTATTTTCAATGTTAATTGGTATGATTTCAGGAATTCTTCCAGCAATTAGGGCAGCAAAGCTTGATCCTGTTGCGGCACTTAGATATGAATAAAATGAAGAACCCAACCGGGGCAAGCCCCGGGGTATCCGACGGGTTCTTCATGTTACAAAATGGGCCGCCGCAAGTAGCGGGGTATTAAGCCCATTTTGTTTGAATAAACTCGAAATTAATTATTTCAAACCAGCTAAATTACTAATTACTGCTTGTTGAGGTGCATAGTCCAAAATGAGGTCTCGCAATTAACTAATTAACCGTAACAACTTATGTTGATTTTTAAGCTTTTTGGGGCAGAATTACATAAAACAAATGGAATTTTCGCTTTAAAAAAAGCGATTTTTTAATGGGGTTGATGGGCATGAAAGGAAGATTAGTTTTACTTATTGGAGTGATTTTAGCTATTTCAACAATCGCGTTTGCGATTGATTCAACTCCCCCAATTTCTACAATTAAAATTGATACAAATTCAACAAACAACAGTAGCTGGTTTAACGACAAAGTAATTGCATCAATAGACGCAAGCGATGAACAAAGTGAAGTATCAAGTACTTGGTATTGTGTTGACTTAACTAATTCATGTACTCCAAACACTATTTACACAACACCAATTGAAATTAATACTGAAGGAAAAAACTATTTGAGATACTTGTCAACAAATGAATATGATATAAATGAAATTGCGAAAAGCAAAGAAGTTTTTATTGATAAAACTGCTCCAACACTAGGCACAATATTCTTTAATGGCGGATACTTTGATGTTGCTGCAAGAACAATTGATTTTAATTATGGACAAATAATGGCAGCAGTTGGTGCTTCTGACAGTTTATCAGGAATAACTACTTGCCAATTTAATTTTGATTATAATGTATTAAATCCAACAGTTGGGTGGAGTAAACCAAATACAAAATACGCTTTGCCAAATTTTGTTACTGGCGAATTTACAACTCTTGGAAATAAAATAGTTGCTGCTAAATGTGCAGATGATGCAAATAACTTTTCAGTAGTACTAACATCAACTCCGCCATTTACAATTAGAGCAAATGGATTTTATATAATCAATAGCATGACTGTAGTACCAAGTATAATAAGTCTTGATAAAAATGTTGCAATTGATTTAAACGTTTCTGATAATAATGGGACAAAAAGCATTGAAATTGAATTCACTAATGGAACTTTTAGTAAAATATTCACTGCTACAAAAGTAACAGATGGAACATACAACTTAATTGTTACTCCTGACACTAATTGGCCTGTTGGCCCATTGTCTGTTATTACAAAAATAACTGATCTTGCTAATGGGATAAGATACAGGACTATTGATACAAATACAATTGATGTATATGACACTAATTTATTAATAGTCCCTAGTTCAGTAACTGCGGGGAATAGTGTTACAATAAGTGGGAAAGTTAATTCACTAACTGGGAGAGTAACTCCAATTAGCCCTGTGATTGTTTCAAGCGGACTTGGGGTATTTAGCACTACAACTGATGTAAATGGATTTTTTTCAATTACATTTAATGCACCAACTGCAGGTACTTATTCAATGGATGTTAATTTTGCTGGTACAAGAACAACTACTTCAAATGTAACTTCTTTAATTGTTAATGCTGTACCAGTAGCGCCAGTTAACGGTGGTGGCGGAGGCGGAGGCTGGGGTACATATGTTCCTAGACCAGTTGATACGAATAAGCCAGTTGATACAAATCAAATTAATGATGTAAATGCAAATACGCGAACTGATTTGAATAACTCGCTAAGCGATATTAATGCTAATACAAACATTACTCCTCCATTTGATTTGAACGCATTAACTCCGACTGGAGAAATTGATAATAATTTACAAGTGAGTGATTCAAATACTCCTAATGCACTATCTATAGCTTCTGGTTTGTTTGGGTTCCTAGGAAATTCTAATGGAGCCACAGAATCAAGTTGGGCATTGCCATTACTAATAGTTCTATTAGCACTAGTACTTGGTTTGCTTGGGATAGTAATGCAAAATAATTCAAATGCGAATGCACTTTCTGGAAAGAAATGGATAAAAAAATAAATTGAGTTTAAATCTAAATTAATTAGCAATCCGTGCCAATTGGCACGGGTTTATCTTATTACATTCGCTCTCTAAATAATTGGTCTAATAAATTAAATAAATCAATTTCTTTGACCTGTGGCGTATCTCTTGTAGTTTTTCTTGGTCTTCTTAAAATGAATATTGTTGGTCTTGCAAGTTCTTCAAGCGAGTTTATCCCATATTTTCTGCTTGAATCAATGACTCTTGAAATATTTTCTTTTTTAGGGTAATGTTTTTGCAGATATTCAACTCTTTTTTCTGGTGTCGAGCGTTTTCTTATTGCCCAGGATTTTGATTTTTTTGCGCGTTCGTCAGAAATAGCAATCATGTGCAAATCAAATCCAAGATTATGCCCAGCCTCTTTCATTAAAGGAATTGAATTTTTATCTTGTACTAAAATTATTCTTCCCCCTGGTCTTAATGCTCTTTCTGCTGCAACAAAAAAAGCTCTGTTGCAAGGTAATTGAGGCACTGTGCAGGAACTAGTTTCTCCAAGGTTATTAACTAAATAACTTCCAAAAATAACATGTTGACTTTCTTTAGGGATTTTTAATAATTCTTTAATTGCGCAATTCTGAACTAAGCGCAAGTTTTTTGGTTGTGTTTTGAGACGAGTTTTTCTTAAAAGCAAATCCAGATTCAATTTTTCATCCACGCCAGTGAATTTTATTTCTTTACGCTTACGCGTGGCTTTCAATGATTTTCTTAATAATGGTATTGGAACTTTACCAGAACCAGCTTCAAATATCATAAATGGTTTTTTTATAGTTGGCATATTTAATTACCTTAATTTATTCAATTTACATTAACTTACTGCAAGAAATACTTATTTAGGTATACTTAATCTTTTTGTTGTTCATTTTTTTGTGAGTTTTGCGTTTTGAATTTTTATTTCACCTGTAAATTCGTTCTGCATTTTCTTAGTCCATGAAAGCATAATCTTGTTTTTAAAAAACGGTGCATCGAGTACTAAGGATTCATATTCTCCGCCTTCGCCTGCAACATTAATCTTGTATTTTGTTTCAATATTTATTAGTTCTTTTATTGCATCTAAATCAATTTCTCGTCCCAACCATTTTTCATCCAACCCATAACAAGCTATTTTTGTTATTATTGCTTTAATTTGAGAGTTTACTAGTTGTGTTAAGTATGTGCTTTGGTTTGTGTGCCATAGCGGAGCAAATGCACGTATTCCTAAATCTTCGCAAATTGTTTCTATTCTTTCGCGTTGGTAATTTGAGAATAATGCCCCACTAACAACGCCTTCAATTCCATATTTTTTAATTGCAGTAGAAATTGCTTTTTTTAAATCAATTAATTCATTTTCTTTCTCGCCTTTGGTTTTAACAATAATTAGTGGTAAATTAAGTGCTTTTGCTTGTAAGGTAGCTAGTTTTACTATCGGGGTGTGGAACATGAATGAATCTTTGTTTTTTGAGTCAATTGTAATTAAGCACTTTACTGGGTAGCCTTGTTTTTGCATTAAGTGGAGTGCATAAATTGAATCTTTCCCTGTGGACAAGAGCGCAGCAATTGGAATGTTTCTTTGAATTGACTTTTGAAGATTTATTCCTTTTTGTTTGCACATTGCAATTGAATTTAAATATTCTGCTTTTGATTTGAAACCATTTTTCTTAGCCAAAACTTCTATTGCTTTGTCAAAGTTGCTTCCGTATTGCGCGGCTTTTTTTGCTCTTAATGCAATACCCTCGCTTAATCCAAGAGTTAAGGCAAATTCACGTAAAGCTATTTTGTTCATACCAGTTTTTTTGTTAATTTTGTATTTTGGGTCAAGTATAAGTGCATTAGAAATTACAGCCTTGTCTAAAAATGGCACTCTTAGTTCTAAGTTGTTGTTCATGCATACAATGTCTTGATAGTATAAATCATTTTCATATAACTTTATGAAATAACTATACACGTCTTTGTTTATGTCAATGGAATTTTGAAATCTATTGTAACCTGCGAATAGTTCATCTGCTCCAAGTCCTGAAAATACTACTTTTGCTCCTGATTTTGCTATTTCTTTTGTTGCAAAGTATAATGTTGAGGCAACTCCTATTCGTATTGGGTCAATTGATTCAATTAGTGAAATTATTTTAGGAAGTTCACTCTCAAACTCCAAAAGCGATACTTTTGTAATATTTAGTTTTAATCCTAATTCTTTTGCTGTACTTATTGCAAAAGGTAGGTCTTTTGGTTCAGCTAAACCATTTTTGTCATCTATCACTCCTGCAAAATATGCTTCAACTTCATTAACTTTGATATCTAAATTACTGGTTTTATAAAAACTTTTTATTAGTTTTGCGATTATTGCTGAATCTAATCCGCCTGAAAGAAGAATTGCTGATTTAACTATTGGAATTCTTTTTTCTACTGCAATTGAAATTGATTTATTTATAACTTTAAGGGGTTCTTTTTGTTTTGTTGCGTTTAAACTTATTTTTCTTGAAATGAATGTTAATTCTTTTTCCTTTAAGTTATAGCATAGAATCTTTCTTGGGTTTAAGTGAATTGAGTCTTTAATCCCTATTATTTCAAGGGCTTTTTTTTCTGAAGCAAAAGCAAATTTGCCTTCTTTTGAATCAAAATGATATACTAATGGTTTTACTCCTGCAATATCTCTAGCTAAAAATAGTAATTCTTGTTTTTTTAAATAATATGCAAAAGCAAAATCTCCATCAAGTGATTCAATCACATTAATGATGTTCTTTTTTGCGCTGGTGGTGATTAGTGCTTTTGAATTTTCTTTATTGTCAAAAATTGCTTTGTCAAGGAGTTTGTGCACTAAATCAGCGTCATTAGTTGCATTAATTGATTCTAAACTAGCAAGTTGTTCCCAGTTATAAATTTCACAATTTGAAGAAAATATGCTGTTTTCATTTGTTAATGGTTGTTTTAGGAATCCAACAATAGAGTGCAAGTTATGCCCTATTGTAATGTTACCCTCGCTTACAACCATACTGGCCTCTTTTCCTCTGTAATCAATTGCCTTTAACGCTCTCTTGGCAAGTAATTTTGACGAATCGTATCTAGCTAGGCCTATTATTCCGCACATATACTCAAGTTGTGCGCAAGAAGAATTAAAATCCCTAGCTCTCCGTATAACTAATATTAGCAATTAGTATGGTTAATTTTGGCTCAAAACCAAGGTAAAACACGTTTTGGCGGGCTTAATAAACCATTGCATTGATAATTTAATAATACATAATAGATGCCTTGGTGAATTTTTACTTACTTTTAAGGAAATTATTCGTAAAATTTACAATAAAAGGACAAATATTAAATAAAATGATGAGATGATATAAGATGGAATTTAGTAAACTACATATAGATAAGAAACTCCTTGAAGGAATTCACTTAATGGGTTTTAGTGAGACGACTCCGATTCAAGAAAAATGCATTCCTGAAATTAAAGCAGGTAAGGATGTTGTTGGTCAGTCTTTGACTGGCTCTGGAAAGACTGCGGCTTTTGGCTTGCCAATACTTGAAAAAATTGTGCCTGGTGCTGGGATTCAAGCGTTAGTTCTTACTCCAACAAGAGAGTTGTGCGCGCAAGTTAGGGATCATTTAGAGTTAATGGGAAAGTTTTTGCCTGTTAATATTGTGAGTATTTTTGGCGGGGTTGGTTTTTATCAGCAACTTGAAGATATTAAGATTGCTGAAATAGTTGTTGCTACCCCTGGAAGATTACTTGATCATATAAATCGAGGAAATATAAAATTTAACACTGTTAAGTTTGTTGTTCTTGATGAAGCAGATAAAATGTTTGAAATGGGTTTTGAAGAAGATGTTGATAAAATTATTAGACATACTCCTAAAGAAAGACAAACAGTAATGTTTAGTGCTACTATGCCTAGGGCTGCTCAGAATATTATTCAAAAATATTTGAAATCACCTGTTTTTATTAAAGAGCAATTACAGGTTGATAGGACTTTACTCAAACAGGTTTTTTATGATATTAGAAGAGAAGCAAAGTTTTCGCTTTTAGTTCATTTATTAAAACAAAAAACTCCTGGTCCTGCAATTGTTTTTTGCGGAACAAAAAGAGAAGTGGATAGAATTGCACATAATTTAAAAAAGTTAGGGCTTTTTGTAATGCCGGTTCATGGAGATTTAGCTCAAACTAAAAGACAACACGCAGTTACTTCTTTTAAGAACGCTAAAATTGATGTTTTAGTTGCGACTGATGTTGCTGCTAGAGGACTTGATATTAAGGATGTAACTCATGTTTACAACTATGATGTTCCTAGGACTGCTGAAGAGTACACGCATAGAATTGGTAGAACTGCTAGAGCTGGAAAGAAAGGAGATGCAGTAACTCTTCTTTGTGCAAGAGATTATGAAAACTTTGAGAAAATTTTAAGGCATAGTAGATTTGAAATTAATCAAGAGCATGTTCCTGAGTTTGAGATTATTGAAACTAAGAAACATGATTTTGGAACTGATAGATTTGGTTCTCGTGAAAATAGAGGAGAATATCCAAGTCAAAGAAGAGACTATGGCAGAACTAGCAGATTTGGTGGCCAGGGAAGAGAAAGAAGAGAGTTTGGTGGTAGAGGAGATTATTCTGGACAAAGTTACCCAAGACATATTGATAGAAGAAGAAGTAGCTACCAAAATGTTGGACAAGATTCTAGGAAGCACGAAAACTACCCAAGAAATGATTTTGGAAAAAGAGATTATAACACAAATGAACAAAAAAGTGAATCCCAATTTAGTAAAAATCCTAGCCAAGGTTCTTCCCCAAGAGCTTTTGGAAATAAAAGACATGAACCATCACCAAAATTAGATAGTTCAAATTGGGCTGCGGAAGACAAACCAAGTTTGAATGAAACTGAATTAAAAGGCGGTTATGAAAGAACTCCTAGAACTCCAGAACCTTTATTCCCAACTTCACACTATCACCCAGAATACCAAAAAAATAAGGCATTAATAAAAACAGGTGAACACAAAAAGGGTTTTGATAGATTTGGAAGAAAACACAAGACTTTTGAAGAAAGAAGATACAAAAAACAAACAGGAACTGATATGCCAGTAACTCCTGAATCAACTCCAAGTGAATATAAAAAACCATTTGAAGGTAGTGGAAATAGATATCCGTCAAGAGATGGATCAAGTAAATACCCAAGTAGAAATGAACAAGGTAGATACCCCTCAAGAGACGGACAAAGTAGATATCCTAGTAGAAGAATGGGGGGAGATAATAGAAGAAGTTTTGATAGAAATGGCCCAAGAAGAAATGACAGACCAAGACGAAATGCTAGTGACGGACCAGAAGAATCATTTGGAACACCAAGACAATCACATCGTCCACAAAAAAACAAATACCAAAAAAGTAATTATGGCAAAAGAAAAAGATACTAATTACAAAAAACGCCAAATGTAACTTTTGATATCTAATAAATGTTACCGAAAAACACTAACCAATCTTTATAAACTAAAAAACACTAATTCTTTAATGGATTCTAAAGTTAAGATATTATTTTTGCCAGTTAAGCGTTAGAGAGAAGTAAGGGCTTTAAGAATTGAGTCATTAAAAAATGAATTAATTGCTTTTGGAACTAGTTTAGAAGAAGAAGAAAAATCACCAAAATCAAAATTTGTTAAATGGATTAAAGACAAACAAATGCTTTATGCAGAAAGTAATGGTGAGTTAATTGGGTTAATCGGATTTAGACAATCAAAAAAGAATCGTTCTAAACATGTTTCAGAAATGGGTCCGTTATATATCAAAAGAGAGTATAGAAAAGCAAAAATAGGTTCAAGGCTAGCTAAAACTGCATTTAAAATAGCTAAACAAAGGGGAGTAGAGAAAATTAGACTTGAAGTAAATAAATCAAATAAACCTGCAGTAAAGTTTTACAAAAAAATGGGTTTCAAAAAAGTAGGCTTGTTAAAAAAAGAACTCAAAATCAACGGCAAATACTATGATTTAATAATTTTAGAGAAACGAATTTAGAACAACAACAAAAATTAATTTAATATATCAGAATACAAAATGATAGATACTTTATTATTCAAAAAGAGTGTTTATTCTTGTCATGCATCAAGCCTTTAAGAAAGCATTTAATAAGACCCAATCAAGGAAAGTACTTGCAAAAGGTGTGTTTCCAAACAGGGGCACCCAGCGAAGAATGCAACTTGCAAATGCAATAAGAGAACATCGTGAAACTACATTAAGTAAAGGTTATCAAATAGGAAGAACTCCAAAATATTTACAAGACATATATGCTTTTGACATAAATAAATTCCTTGCTAAATTAATGCCTAAAAGAAGGCCACTTTATTTGCTTGATTCTGGCGCAGGAGATTTGAGCATGATTATGAAACTAAAAGCCACATTTGGTAAAAAAATACACACAACTGCCTTAACTCTTGTTTACCCAAATATGAGAAAAAAAGAAATTGGAAGATTACACAAAAACAGCATGGCTAAATTGAAAAGAGAATCTAAAGGTAAACATTTGGAAGCTTACAATACGAGGTTGTCCGATAATGTTTATTAATTGATTTTTTGCGCGTTAGGTGATTAGTGGAAGTCTCAATGTTCGTGTTTTTCAAATTTGTTTTTGTCGAAACCTTTTGTTTTTGAACCTTTTAAATATAATTTTTGTGAATGTTGTTCAGCCGTTTGGCTGAGCATGTTTGGCTTTGCCAAACAAAAATCTTTTTATTGTGCGAATGGAATGTGCGCAGTTTCTAGTGTTTTGTACAAATGTGTGGTTCGGCATATTGTGTCGAAACATATTGTGAATGCAAGCATGGTTTCGCTTGCATTGTCGTTGCGTGTTTTCAATTTGGATAATCCTAAAACATTTTCTAGTTTTGCGAAATATCTTTCCACTGCTGTTCGTTCGTCATATTTCAAATCTTCGTTCTTGTCAATGAATTGTGAAAGATTTCTTCTGCGTTGGCGATAATTTTTTTGGTTTTTCTTTTTTGATTTGTATTCTCTTTTTGGAATTATTGCTCTGGCACCATATCGGATCAACGTATCAAAACGGAGTTGGGTTGAATCAAATCCTTTATCCGCAAGGCTATATTCAAAGTCATATCCGTTGTCTTTTGTTTCGTCGAGCACGTCGTTGTAATAAATTGTGTCGTGCCTTCCAACAAAATCAGTGGTAAAACCTGTGCAAACCATGGTTTTGGTTGATACTGCTGCGAGTTGTTTTATTCCGTGCACGTGTTTCATTCTACCTGTTTCGTTATTGCGTTTTTCTATTTTTTGTGCATCTGGTCGTTTGTTAACGGTTCGATAGGTACATCCATCAACCGCAACTGTGTCAGTTTCAACATATTCCACTTTCAACAATTGATTGTTGAATTCTGAAAAGATTTTCTTTTTCTTTACTTTTGGTAAATCAATCATGAAATCTGAAAATGTTTGTTTCTTGGGCGTTTTGCCTTTGACAAACCCGCAAAACTCTCGCAGAGTTTTGTCAGTGCTCAATCTGCGAACCAATTCATTAACACTTGGGATTCGCAGGCAAGGCATTGCAAGCAATGCTTTGCATTTGCCTTTGAAAGACAGTTGCTTTCTTCCTCTGAGCTTTTGTTTGGGTGCTAATGCATCCAAAAAATCAAAATCAATTCGTTCATCAATTTCTTTTAACGTGAACCCTGTTATTGGATGTGTTTTCTGTCTAGAAAACACAATCAACGATTGTTTTCCAAAATCAATATGTTTATAGAAACATTTCTTTTTCTTTTTCTCATACAAATGTAAAACCTCCCTCGATTTGTTTCACAATAAAGAAAGGGAGGTTCTACCTAATTAGCTTAACCGAGAAAAAACAAGCGTTTTCTTACCAAAAGGAGTTCAAAAAAGATTTACGGACATCCTCTTACAATACTTATGACAGCATAAAATTAAAACAAACAAGATTAAGCATGTTAAAGAATCGTCCCTTTGCTGATGATATTATAGTAAGTTCTGCTGAAAGATTTTGTCCACCCAGAAAATTTGATGTGATTATTGATATTTTTGGTCCATCAGAGTATAGTCACTTTCCAGGAATGCTTTTTCCTCAATATGGTGCTGCACTAAAAGAAAATGGTTTGCTTGTCTTGCATGCTGGAACAAATAATGTTACTAACAATAGCACATTTTACATGACAGAAACCGGGCCAAAAATATTAAATGAACCAAGAACTGGGCGAAAGTTTTTCTTTGAACAAGTTACTCATTTACCAAACTCAACTGATCCAATAGTCTTTAGTATGGTAGTATTGCAAAAGAAAATAGTAAGACAAACCAATAATAGCAACATTAATTAATACTAAAATCGTTACTCATTGCACAATAATAGTGATGTTTATGGGTAGAATTGTGAGGCCTTACTTTCCTGGAAAGAGAAGATCTAATCTAAAACCGCCTATTATTTCTGAAAAAGATTATCGCAAGTTGATTGCTGAAGGAAAAAGAATTCAAGCAGGTACTAAAGTTACTCAACCTGTTGTTAGTGAGAAAAGTCTTCGCCAAGTTGGAATTAGATTTAATCCTGATGGTAGTATTACAATTCCATTTTATGCTGGGCAGGATGCAAATGTGCATAAAGCCGGGGTTCGAACTGTAAAATCTATTCCACAAGGTGTGAGGATGGTTCATCATCAAATTGAGACAGTTAAATTAAGGAGTACTCAAGCAAAAATGATATGTGATGAGGTTTCGCATTTGCATTGGAATTTGAATCATAATTGGAAAGGTTTTTCTCTCGAACAAAAAAGTGCTTTTACTAAATATTTTTTTGGGTTAATTGAAAAATTATCCAAAAACCCTGTTTTTCTTCGTGATCCTAATAAAATTCATGCGGCAGAAAGATTTGTTAGTACTGTTAAGTTACTAAAAGAAAATAATGAAAGTGCTGCAGCTGCTACAATGATTGGAATTGCACACAATATGATGAATTGGTCAAGAAAAATGACTTTGCAACTTCCTAGGCTTGAAAGAAGAATGAGCCTTGTAGTTGGAAAGAAATTTGAGATGGATACTAAAATATTTTCTTCAGTTGATGCACTGCGTTTGATTTACAATCAACTCTCACACGGGATTGAACAAAGGTCAATTAATGTTGTAACTAATGAGCTAAGAAAATCAGTTAGGGATTTAGAAGCTACTGGTTTATCTGTGTTTAAGACACAAGCAATGACAGTTAAACAAGCAACAACTCTTTTAGAACAAGGAAAATTAAATGAAGCAAGAACAGCAATAAAATCTGCTAACAGAGGAATAGTACTAGAAGCTTCAAAAATGTCTTCAATTTACCCTGATAAATTAAGCGAAGTTAGAAGAAGTAATGATGCTGGGTTTAAAACAATGGTTCTTTCAAACCAATTAAACCTATTCAAGGACATGATGTATTTGTGGTGGAATCCAAAAAACAAAGCAAAATCAAAAATAATTCTTGAAACAATAAGTGAATTATCTAAACTAGCAGAGGACTCTAAAAGAACTGAAATTGCAAAAGCAATTAAAGATGCTCATTATTCACTAGAAAATAACAGTGTTGAAAACTTTGCTGCTTGTTTTGACAATGCTGTAAAAATGCTTTGAAAAACCTTAACAAAATTTGAAAAACAAAAGTTTTAATACTCTAAAAATCATTCAATCATAGTGTTTTTATGAAAAAATCAAAAAAAGTACTTATAGTAATTTTAATAGTAATTCTTATCGTGGCTTTCTTTGGTTATTTTTTTGTTTTAACTCCTTCTTTTGTTACAAAACCAAATATTTCAAAAACTCTATTATCTTCTTCTGCTGAAATAGAAAGTTCGCACATTAATTGGATTCTTAACGAAGTTGGAGCCTATAAATTACATTCAGGTATGTATTTTACCGGCGAAGCATCAATAATTGAATCTGTAATAACTGATTTAAACAAAGTTTTTACTACTACTATAACCAATAATGTTCCATCTACTATTGAAGGATCTTCAACAAATCCGGATATTCGCTTTGTGATGACTGCTAATAACTTTGCAAAACTCTATGCTACTTCTGATATTTTAACAAATGCTCAGCAAATGAGAAAGAATGGTGAAATATCAATTGAAATACTCAAAAGCGAAGCATCTCTTGCTACAAAAGGATATAAAGCAATTTATGACTCGCTGCCAAACTAATTAACTTTGTTTGTTAAGTTTTTGTAAGCCTAGTCATTAAATTCTCGCTAAATTAACACCATTGACAACAAACAGAATTATTACAGGGGAACATCATGCTTTAATATTCTAAAAAGGATTGTTTTGTATGGTTATAATTTCAATTAAGAAACGCAATCAGCTTAAACTATTAGTAGAAGCGGGTAGGGGCAAAGCAATTGTGTTAGTTCATCCATATTATGACAAAGCAGATGCTCGGTATAATAGTGTATTAGAAAATGTATTAAGACAAAGAAAAACGCCAGTCATTATTTTAGAAGATGTTAGAGCATCAAATAAATTAAGAAAACAGCTTTCTAAAAAAGAAGCAAATTGTATTATTTTAAATACTGAGTATCATGACCCTGCATTGTTCAAAAAAGATAAAATCAAAGTTAACCACGAACAAACTGACTTAGTTCATTTCCTGGAACTAATTGGTGTAAAAAAAGTATTTATTGGCGGGCAATATGCAACGTCTCCAACAAAAAAATTTAATCAACCACGCAATTGGGTTTCAAAAATAGACTCTTCACTGGGAGAAATATACCTTGAGCGTTTAAGGCGGATTGAACAAGTTGCAAAGTATGAAGCCAAACTTCATGAACGCGCAAATTTGCCAGCTAAAAAGAGATTAAACGTAATAATAGATGGTTGTGTAGGGGTTACATACCGAAATTTGATAAGCCATGGCGTAAATGTAGCATTTTTACCGCCTTTATTATCGCCAGATAAACCCCCTTATTGGCATAAGAAAAAACCAAAAATAAGAAGTCCTGCTAAGTATAAAGCAACTTTTAACAAAGCTAGTCGGTTATATAAACAAAGAAAGTGTTAAGTTAGTGGTGATATAAAAATGGTTAAAAAGAATTCAAGAAATAAGACTGGAAACCAAGCAAAAAGCATGAATACAAAGCATTTTAGAAGAACAGCAACTGGCGGAAAAGGAAGCTGAAAAATTTAAATAATTTCATTTATAAGAACTTTTTCAGATTTTTAAATAAGACTAATCAAGAAAGGGGCAAAAGCATGCAAGACAATAAAATTGGATCAATTGGGGAAGTAACAAACAACCCAAAAGTTATTGTTGGAAAGTCAAATAAATTTGGAAGAGGTTTGTTTGCAATAGCAGATATTTCAAAAGGCGAAGTTATTGCTGAATTTGATGGAGAAATTTATACAGCAAAATTAGCAAGTTTATTACCAAATAATCCACCATTATTTGTTAGAGATCACGCTGTACAATTTTCTGATACAAAGTGGAGATACAGCAAATTTGGAGTACTGTTTAATCATTCTTGTGACCCAAATTGCGGAATAAATGGAATTGGAGAATCGTTTAGAATAATTTCCATGCGACCCATTTCAAAAGGAGAAGAACTCACTTTTGATTACGAAATGACGGAAGATAGTGATTGGAGAATAAACTGTTTGTGTGAAACACCAATTTGTAGAAAAATAATTGGAGCGTATAGAAATATGCCAATTGAGGTTAGAAAAAAATACAAAGGCTATATTGCTGAGTATTTGGTTAAAAAATATGGCAAACCAAAATGAGTATTAAGTGATATTTATGAAGGACATTTTAAAGCTACGCAATGAAATTGACACACTTGACTCAAAATTAATGAATATTTTGGACAAAAGATTTACTATTGCTAAAAAGATTGGTAAAATAAAAAAGCAAAACAACATTCAAAAGTTTGATAAAAATCGAGAAAAAGAAATACTAAGCAAAACAAATTCTTCAACGAATAAAGCTAAAATTAAGATTGTATTTAAGAAAATACTTGAAGAAGCTAAAAAATAAAACTATTAATACGAAACCGTTTGGTAATAGTTTGTGTATATTTTAAATTATTTATTATATTTTAACTTTTGAGTTTCACTGAAGTCAAATGATTACTTTTATATTATGTGCTGTTTTATTACTTGCAGGTGTTAATGTGCTATTCTGTGAAGTTAATAATGGAGTTAATGAGTTAAGCGCTGCAGGAAATGATGCGATTATTATCAGAAAAAACGGAGAAAAAATTCCCATCCCTTCAAATGAGTCAATGGCGAAATTGCACAAAGATATGTTAAAAGCTTCTACTCAAAAAGCAAAGGAGATTGCTAGAAAAAAGTATGATTTGTTAAATAAAAAGTTTCCAAAAATAATGGAAGGGGACACAGTTATTTCCGGAGAAAATACCCTTATTAGTGTGCGTTCTTCATATAATATTGGAAAAGATAAGCCTTTAGATGGAATGAAAAGCAGTGCATCTAAATCTATATATCTTGGGCCTAACTCTGAAGTAAAATTGGGGGGAATAGAAAAATGGAGTAGGGAAGATAAAAATACAGAAAAAAAATATGTTGGAGAATTGTTGCGCACTATTGAAGTAAAAAAAGTGGGTTTATTTTTCTGCTCATATAGTAATTGTGAAGATGAACTATTAACCCCAACTGCATTAATACAATTTATTGGTTTAGGGGGAAGTATTACTTGTGATTATTATAATGGAGCACTTTATTGTGTAACAACAGGCTCAGAGGGCATAGGCGAAAAAGGGAGTATTAAATTTACGAATAAGAATACAAAAAAGTCATTTACATCAACTACACTTCAAGAGGTAATTATTACAAATGATTCTATTTACAGAAAAGGATTTGCAAAAATGGATGAAATTGATTATCTTTCTGGGCCACAAATTGGAATGCATTCAATGAAAGATTGGATTGAGCCAATGACTGAAACTATGGATTATGGAAAGGTTGCCAATAATACTGCTGAAGCATTCGCTAACATGGAAATGTTAAGACAAATGGATCCAAAAGACCTAGTTAAATTAGCAAAGCAAGGCGGGGCATCAAAAGAACAGTTAAAGCAGTTAGAGCAATTGCCACAAATGATGAAAATGATGGATAAAGAAATGCCGATTGATAAATTAATGACTGCCGCAGCAACCCAAAAAGCGTTTTATCAAGGAATGGGCGAGCAAGGCTTGGCAAATATGGCTAGTGTGCATAAAGAAGCGAATAAAAAACTGGTTGGTCACATAGATAATGTTCTTAAGGATTTTATGGATAAATCAAAAAAACCACGAAATTATGGTCCTTTGAAAAACGAGTTTAAGGTGGCTTAGAATGGCACAAAAAAAAGAAAAAATAAAATCAAAGCAAAAAAAATCTGAGTTGAAGAATCCAAAAACCATTACAAATAAAGAAGGAACTCAAAATAAAGTTGGTGTTGATAATGATTTGTTGCTAAGAATGACAAAAGCAAAAGAAATTGCAATGAAAAAGTATAATTCAATTGAAGAATCTAAATCAAAAGAGCTGAGTGAGGCGCGTAGTAAAGGAAAAGAAATGTGTGTAATGTATCAGGAGCTAGAGGAATGTAATAAAATTAAAGAAGAGTTTAAAATAAATCCCCCCCTTATGACGAGCATTCATGTTAATGGGAAATTAATTTCTCAAACATATGAAAAAGGGGTTGTTGGTAAAGTTGAACTTTTAAAAAAGCATGGTGTTTCTTTCACACCTGCTGTGCACAATATTTCCACGATTGGAATTGATTTTAAGGTTTTTGGGAAGGTCTATGTAAAAAGAAGCGGGCAAAAGATTTTACTTGAAGAAAATTATACACAAAACACAGTTGTTTTAAAAGAAGGGGATATTCTTGGAACTGAAAATTCATCTTTTATTTTTGATCTTAAAGAATGTGAAGAAACTGAAGGTAGGTCAACTAAGCTAATAATTTTTCCAAAAAGTGAATTGAAACTATCAATTAATGAATCTACTACAAACAGAGCGCCTTCTTTTATGGACCCTTCTTCAGTTTCAAGTGTCATTAAGAATAAATCTAAATCTACTGTCACAAATCAAAATTTTTCACAAATAGAATTATTATCTGGATTATTTTCTGTTTCTATAAAAAGAGAAGGTTCAGATGCAACTAAATTGTTGAAAATTAATCCAGCATATCCTAAAATTCAATTTAAGACTATTTCTGCAGCAATCAATAATTCAATAAATGATATTTTGGCGAAAATGAAAGCGGAGAATCCAAAACTTGCTGAAATATACCTGGCAAAGACTAATATTACTGCTGAATTGAAAGTATCAGCTGCAAGAAAATGTGATGAGATAAACTGTTTTATTGAGCTTTGTAGTGATGGCAAATTAGTCATTTCAAGACCTAGAAATGTGCTTGTTCATGAAGGAACTGGTAAGATGACAAAAAAAATTCCTTCTAACCCATTAAAGCCATTAAAGGATACTTTTACTAACAGTGCATTGTATGAAACTGATACTAACAAAAATCCTGACAATAGGGTAGATGGAATAATTATACAATCAACAGCACTACTTGGATATACGGATGCATTAAATCAAAAAAAACAAGCTGAAGAAATAGCAAAAAGCATGGGCGGTAGTGGCCCAAATAAAGATACATCTATCCAAAATGAAGCCCAAGACATGTTAAAATTCGCAATCGGAAGTGGTGATAAAGAGCTTATCGCGGTGGCAGAAGCACAAATAAAATCCGCACAAAACTACGTTAAAAGTGGGGGTAGTGCGGCAGAGGCTGGTTTGTCTATGAATGCAATAATGAATTATGAAAGACAACTTCAAATATTAAAACCCAAAATTTTGACTACGCTTCCTCAATATTCGACCCCCCCAGAGAGCGATAGGACTTGATTAAAAAAGATTAATTAAGATGTTTATTGTTATATTTATTAAAATGGAGATGATTTAATGGGATTAATTGACGGAGCAATGGGAAATATTATTAACAGGACAAAAGATCAGTTGTCATATAAAGCAGGTGATGTAGTTTCTGGAGCTGCTATTGGCGGGGCAAGTAAATTTGCTGAAAAAATAAAAGGAGATAAAGGATCTAATAAGCCTCTTGACAAATGCCCAAAATGTAAAACCAAACTTGAAGCTGATGCAAAATTCTGTCCATCATGCGGACAAGCACTCACAGTAAATTGTAGTAAATGTAATATTGCATATCCAATAGGCACTAAATTCTGCAAACAATGTGGCGGGAAATTATCATAAATTTGATTTGCTTTTTGGCATTTTCAGTTAGTGAACTATAGTTACTGTGCTATTCAAAGGTAACTTTATTTCATTAAAATATTTACAAACAAAGGAAACCATTTGGTGCAATATAATGTACTCTAGATTTTAGAAGCACAAAAAGCAAAATCCTCAAAATAATCAATAAATATTCAAAAATTAAAGGTTTATATTACTTGCTTGCGTTTTGTTATTAATGAGCCTTAAAGAAAAAATTAGAAAAAAGATTTGTCATAAGGATGAAGAAAAAATGCTTCGTTTATTTAAAAGTGTTCTTAAAAATGAAAAAACTATTCTGGATGTTGGTTGTGGAAGTTGTAAATTCTCAAACAAAATACAAAAAAGATTTAATGTTAAATTGCGCGGAATTGACATTGTGGAACCAAAAGAAAAAATCATTAAATTTGATTTATTTGATGGAGAAACAATTCCATTCAAAGATAATGCATTTGATGCAGTATTATTTGTTAATGTACTTCACCACACAGACACCCAAAACAAATTGATTAAAGAAGCACTAAGAGTATCAAAAAAATCTGTTTTTATTAAAGATCATTATTATGAAAACAAAAAACAATTATTTATACTAAAAACGGCTGATAAATTAGGAAACTTTCTCACAAACACAAAAACACCATTCTTATTCAAATCACTACAAGACTGGGACAAACTAGTTGATGAAAATAATGGCGAAAAAATACTCTGGAAATCAAAATTAACTGAAAAAATATATATCCCCCAAATAATGGTAAAACTAAATAAATAGTTTTTTATTTATTTCACTTTGTAATTCCAGTTCTTTTCGAATACCATTTACCAAACTCAAAGTACCCTTTGCTCCATGGGGCTATTGGTTCTGGAGGTTCATATTCAGCTATTGTTTTGCCTGTTTCTTTGAGCATTAGCACGCTATCCCAGTTTTTACGTAAATAATTCCCTCTTCCTTTTTCTAGTATTTCAAATTCAACAGTGCATTCAAATGATTTTGTAAAACCATTTGGTTCAGCATAAACTAAAATGTTTCTTGAAACACAACGCCGAGTTTTCTCACCGTGCATTAAAGCTAATATTTTTTCTTCGTTTAACTCATCTTGAGCATATCTCATGAACGGTCCTGGAAATTCATTCAATGCATCTACCCTAAACTCTGTATCCTCAACAACACAAGGCTCGTTAAGCTGCTTGGCTGCGTCCAAGCCTTTTCGAATTGCAATTTCTTCTAAGTTATTTGACTGAATTTCATCAAGCCGTAACTTAACTTGTTCAGCCACTAAACCGAATTGACTGATTGTTTTTGCAAAAGATAAATAACGCTCTTTATTTGAGGTCACAATTTTTATTGTATTCATAAGCATCATCATGACTTTATCTAAGTTTACTAAAAATGGCTTCGTATGCTAGTTTTACTCTATCTAAGGTATGTGGGGTTATTTTAATATTAGTTAGTTCTTCGATTTTAGTCCATTTTATTTCTTCTGTTTCGTCAAGTGGTTTAGGAATTCCTTCTTTAATTTTTGCTGTGAAGCAAATGTTTATTTTCTCGCCATCACTTAGGTGACTCTCTAAGTATTTTATATTATCAATCTTTGCACCGATTTCTTCAAAGACTTCTCTTTTCAAATCTTCTTCTAAAATATCTTGAATACTTTCTTTATTTTCAACTTTGCCTCCTGGTAGCCCCCAATAACCGGGCAATACATCCTCAGTCAGACTTCTTTTGCCTAATAAAACTTCTTTTTTTTCATTAAAGATCACTGCTGCAACAATGACTTTGTAAAGATATTTTTGATCCAATTTAATGCGCCTTTTATAGTTATTATTTTAACATACCTTTATTTTTTAGTCTTTTTTGATTATTATATATTATTATTTCAGCATTTTCTTTTGTTGGTGCTATGTGTTTTTTGTAGCTTGGTTTTTGGTCTTTTATAAACCCAATTTTTGTGCTTTTTGCTGTTTGCCCTCGTTCTGTTGTATCTCTTTTTATTGCTCGAGCCAGTCTTGTGTTTGGGGGTGATTCTATAAAAATACTTAAATCGAGTAGCCCAAGGACTTTTTTGTGTAATGTAAATAATCCTTCTACTACAATTACCTTTGCTGGTTTGATTGGTTTTGTTCCGATTCTTTTGTAGTTGTCAAAGTCATAGTCAGGGCAGTTTATTGTTTGTCCTTTCTTTAGTTTTTTTAAGTGTTTGGTTAATAAGTTAAAGTCGAATGCTCTTGGGTCGTCTAGTGTTAATTTTTTGGGTTTTTTGTATTCTTTGAAGTAATAGTCAGCTTCAAGGTGGCTGCCGTTAAGTAATTGGCAAAGTCTTTTTGAGAAAACAGTTTTTCCAGCACCGGCCCCTCCAGTCACCCCTACTATTACAGCTTTGTGCATTTTTAGTAAATTATTTATTCTCTGCATTACTATTTGTTCAGCAGTTTTAATGTCAGGGCATGTTATTTTTGATTCATTTTTAACAATTGCTATAATCTCTTTTAAATTGTCAATGTAATAGTTAGGTTCGAAGCTTTGAAGGTTTTTGTTTACAGCCATTTTTGTGGTTAGGATTGCTGTTTTCATTCCAATTTGGCTTGCCGCAGTGTCTTCGTTTAGGTTATTGCCGACCATTAGGCATTCGCTTGGTAAAATCTTGGTCTTTTTGTTCTTGTTTAACTTTTCTAAGAGTAAGTGGAATATTTTGAGGTCGCTTTTTATTGTTCCTTCTTCATGTGACATGAGGAAATGGTCAAAGTATTTGTAGATTCCATGTTTTTTTGCTAGAATTCTGTTGGTGTCTTCGCGTGTGTTTGTGATGACGTTTAGTGAGATGCCTGCTTTTTTGAGTGCAGATAAGGTTTCTTTTGTGTTTGGCATTAGTTTAGTTAGTTTTAAGCGATATGCAATATATGCGTTGTGTAATAATTTTGCGAGTTTTTGGTTTTTTGTGATTCCGAGGGAATTAAAGAATTGTTTTTCAAAGTAAAAGTCAGTTGGTTGTCTTTGAGTTCCACCAAATTTAATGTATTCTTGTTCTGCAAAATTATGCGCTCGCTTAATGGCACTCATTGAATAAGGTAATTTTTGTTTTTTTAAAAGTTTCTTATATTCATCATAAAATTCATTCTTGTCATGAAGTGATTTAACTAAAGTATCATCAAAATCAAAAATAACACACTTAATCATCACAAGATAACTTGATAGTTAAGCTTAAAATTTTCTCTATTGATTACGGCATTTGACGTGTAATGTTTTCCTGCATTTAAGTTATTGGGTATTGACAACATTGAGTAGCAGTTTTTTAGAGGATTATACAAATATTTCAAGTCCGTCGTAGGCGTAGTCGAAGTTGATATCTGAATAATCTTTCTTCATTTTTTCAAGATGCTTTTCACCCCAAATATTGACTTCTACTTCTTCTATATGTGTAAGAATAGTCTTTTTGGGTTTGATTTCACGTATTCTTTCCATAAGGGAATCAAAAGAAATCTCGTGAGTTAAAGTTGAGAATAACCCGCATTCGTTTATTAACAAGTCTAAGTTAGAATGGTTTTTGTAATTTGTGAAGCTTATTGTATCACAAGAAGAATATAAAACTTTTAAGCCATTTTCTTCTATTAGGTACGCATAAGTATCTGATTCTTTTCCTTGATAGCCAACAACTCCAATGGTAACTGTGCCAAGATTTATTTTATCTCCATCTTCAATCAGATGAAGTACTGCTGTTTTCTGTACAGTGTGATAATACTTAATGACTGGAAACTTTTTTAGCAACATCGCATAAACTTTTTTTGGAATGTACAGATTTATGACATGTTCTGGTTTGTTAGTTCTAAAATTAAAATTGGCTTCAATAATGTGTCGCAGACCAAATGTATGATCAGGATGCCAATGAGTAATAAATAGATTATCCACTTGTTTTATGTCACGTCTATTTAAAGAATCGCCAATATCTTCCCCGCAATCAATAACTGTTTTTATGTCATTGATGAACAGTGAACCGCTGTTTCTTTTATATGGTTCGCCCAATTTTCTAGCTTTTTTACAAACCTTACACTGACAAAATGGCCTAGGCGTTGGCATTGCTCCTCCAGAACCCAAAATAGTTAATTTCATAACATACTAACCAATTAGAAATCTTTATTAAACTAAGCGCAAAATCATTCAAATAAATAACAAAATCACTTATTTTGAATTCATCCAAATAAATTACTAAAAACTACTAAGCACAAAAGGAAACCTCTCCCAAGTTCATCTATAACTATCGCTTTGAAAGGGCCTTAATTTACGCCCCAGCTTTTCTTATGTTCTTTATAATGCAAGCAATTGTTTTCTCAATAATTAAGATTTCTTTTCATTACTTTACCTGTTTTTGGATTACAGGAAACTGTTATCTTTATATTTAAAGAACTCTTTTTCTTATGCCCCTCATCCAACTACCTACCTTGCCCTAATAAGAAATCCGCCATTTAATTGTTTATTTAGCACTAACTCGAGAATAAATTCTTAGAGTGATAAAAAATGCATACAATTTTGTATATACTCCGACTGGGATTTGAACCCAGATTACGAACCAGAGAGGCCCGTATCCTTAACCTGGTTAGATGATCGGAGTAAAATAAATGACGCAAGAATACCTTTTATTGATATGCCTCTAATAAACATTTAAGGTATTCTTAATGACTGCCACTTCAGACAAAATTCAAAGACCCAATACATGTTATAATTCTTTTCGAAGTCATTTAATTAGTACTGTCCCTTCTAAAGAATCAGAACTTAATAAATTTGGCGAAGTTAAATTGTGCGGCAAAATCATTCAAGCACAATATATTGGTCAAATTTGTTTTCTAAAATTAAAAGACCCAAGTAGCCAATTACAATTAATATTAAATAAAGAAAATGACGACATAAAAGTTTTCTTTGATTCCAAAATTAAACTCGGAGACATAATATCCACAAATGGAAGACTATGCTTTTCCAAAGCAGGAGTATTATCTTTAGACGTTAAGAATTGTTCTGTTTTATCCAAATGTACTGCCATAATGCCTAAAAAAATTGTGAACAAGGACTTTAAGATGTCACATAAATATCTAGAACTTTGCCTAGATCCAGTAGCCCTAAATCGTTTTACGACTTGTTCATTAACCGTAAAAGTTATAAGAAAATATTTGTATGAAAACGAGTTTTTAGAATTTGATACTCAAATTTTAAAATCAAAATATGGTGGAGGTCAATCAAAACCTTTTAAGACTCACCACAATTCTTTGGATCGTGAATTCTTTCTAAGAATAACATCTGAATTAGAACTAAAACAATTAATAATTGGAGGATATGAAAAAGTTTTTGAACTTAGTAAATCGTTTCGAAACGAAGGAATAGATGCAAAACACTATCCCGAATTTACAATGCTAGAAGTATGCGAAGCATACAGTTCTTGCAAAGATTTAATGAACTTAATGACTAATCTGATACGAAAAACAGTAAAAGATGTAACAGGTACCGACAAGATAAATTATAGTGGAAATATTGTTAACTTTGGTTTAGATTGGCACGAACTCACTACTAAAGATGCAATACTAAAATATGGCGAAATAGATATTGAACAAATGCGAGAATCGCCACAAGAAATGAAACTTATTGCAACAAAACTTAATATGAACCCGACTAGCACTTACAGTGCTATAATTGACAAACTTCTTGAAAAAAAAGTAGAACCACATCTTATACATCCCACATTTATTACAAACCTTCCAGTTGGAATGACCCCTTTTGCAAAAACAATCGAATCAAATTCATCATACACAGACCGGGCTTGGCTTTATGCAGGGGGATTGGATTTATGTGATATCTACTCAAGTTTAACTGATGTTGAAAAACTTAAGATTAACTTTGCTAAGCAGGATAAGGTAACGAATGTGGAGAAAGAATACTCTCATATGCGAAATGACTTTATGGAAGCATTAACTTATGGTGCTCCACCAATAGCCAACTTAGGATTAAGTGTAAGCAGATTACAAATGTTGTTAACAAATTCAGAAGATATACAAGATATAATTTTGTTTCCTCGTGGATGATAATTATGCCTCTGAAAAAACCAAAAAAATTAATGCCTGGTGACTCAATTGGAATTGTATCTCCTTCAGATTCAGTTAATCCTAAATTATTTCCAAAACGAATTTCAAGAGCCATTAAAGTCCTTACAAGCATGGGTTTCAAAGTAAAACTCGGCAAATACGTATATGACAATAATTCAGCATTGATTTCTCCTGAAAAAAGAGCATTAGATATAAATAATATGTTTGAAGACAAAGAAATTAAAGCTATTTTCACCACTTGGGGCGGATTATGTGCAAACCAAATATTACCTTTCTTGGACTACAAACTAATTCAATCTAAACCAAAAATTATTATGGGTTATAGCGACACAACCACAATAATTAATGCTATCCTTACGAAGTCTAATCTAGTTACATTCCATGGCCCTGCACTACTTAGAGAATTCGGAGAATACCCCAAACCATTGAAATACACTATAAATAGTTTTGAACAAACTTTAATGAATGCAAATCCAGTTGGACAATTAAAACCCCCAACCCGATGGACTGATGAAAGACTTGAATGGGATAAAGACGATTATACGCGCCCAAGAAAACTGAAAAAAAATATTGGCTGGCATTTTACTGGCGCGGGCAACATTACGGGAAAACTTGTTGGCGGAAACTTATCCACTATTGCAACAATGATTGGAACAGAATATCTCCCTGAATTAAACAGAGCAGTATTGCTTCTAGAAGACATTATCCCGAAAAATCAAGATTTAAGATATATATTCAGAGATTTGTCTCAACTCGAACAAGGGGGAGTGTTTGGAAAAATTAATGGGATAATATTAGGAAAAAACTCAGATAGTTTGCCTCTCACAGAAAAAATCCTTAATAAAAAGTTTTTTAATCTGTCTAAAAAACATAATTTTCCAGTAGTCACTTCAGTCGATTTTGGTCATACTGACCCAAAATTAACTTTCCCGCTTGGAGTAAAAATTGCAATTGATTCTAACAAAAAAAAGATTAGCTTGCTTGAGGGCGGTGTTGCGCCTTAAGAATTATTTTGTAATAAAAATACATTCCAAAGGTTCTTTTTTATCAAGTGTCACATAACCAATTCTCTCGAATTGTATTACTTCACGCTCATCAAGATTTTTTATATAATCTTCCGAATAACCTGTTAGACTCGTAAGACTATTTGGACAAACTTCACCAGCACTATCTATTAAAGTATTGGGAACTAGTATTTTGCATTCTACAAAGTTATCTGCAGAAACCCATTGAATAATTGAACTTTGTTTAGAATCAACTTTTTGAGTAAGCATTTCTCCAGTCAAACCCTGTTTATTTATAGTCACTATTTTAACATCAACTAACTCCTTAAGTCGCACACTATCGCCAACCTTTAACTTTGCCACGTCTTCTCTGCTTAAATAAACTTTTTTTTCAACTGTATATTCCCTATAATCCTTGTCAGAAGTAGGAATTAATTTTAATTTTACCCGTGTTGAGGAAAGGTTTGTTATTTCTAATGGGATTGGATCATTTACAAAGAACAAATGTTTCCCTATCGCCTCAATTATTGGCTTATTTTCTGCCATTAACATTTCTATTCCAACAGTTCCATCGTTTTTACTCATTCCAAATCTTAATACAAAATCCCAAATTGCTTTAGGTTGTAACCCTCTTCTCTTAAGAGCCATAAGAGTCATCAAGCGTGGATCATCCCAACCAGCAATTACTTTGTCAGTTACTAATTTTGTTATTACTCGTTTCTGAGTTATATTTCCTTTAATATTAAGTCGTGCTTCTTGATGCATACGGGGAATTTTAAGTCCAAGTTCTCCCAACAACGTTTTACCTAACTCTTCTCGCATTGCAAACTCTTTACTTCTAATTATGTCAGTAACTCCATTAAGGGAATCAAGTATTGGTGTGCTCAAATCATAAAGAGGCCATACTACATATTTACTTCCTTGTCGGTAGTGGGGGGTTTGAATAATTCTAATAATTACTGGGTCTCGCATAACCATATTTTGAGCACTCATATCGCCTTTGTATCTTACAATAGCTTCCCCTTCATTGAATTTTTTATTCAACATTTCCTCAAACAGTCTTGTGTTTTCATTTATTGGCTGTGACCTGTGCGCACATTCCACACCATTCATTCTTTTTTCTTTCATGGCCTCTTGGCTACACATACAAACGTAGGCTTTTCCTTTTGCAATTAATTGTTTTGCATAACCATAAATAGTTTCAACATTATCACTTGCATAATAAATTTTATCGCACTTTATTCCCAACCATTTTACATCCCTAATAATTGCATCAACATATTCTTGTTTTTCTTTTTCAGGATTAGTATCATCAATAAACAGATTTACTTTGCCGCCATAAACTTTAGCAAATTCAGCGTTTAAAATAGCTTGTTTAGCATGCCCAATGTGCAAATACCCGCTCGGTTCTGGAGGTATTCTTCCAACAAACCCCCCATACTTTACTCCTTCTAAAACCATGTTAGGTAAAGAAGTTTCTTTTGCTTTTTTCTGTTTATTTTGCTCAACTTCATCTTTAAACGGGTCAAATGCTAGTTTTAATTCCTGTTCAGTTAATTTGTTAACTTCTTTCACAATCAACTCTATATCCGTTTTCAATGTATCCATAGGGATATTCTTTTCTTTTGCCATTAGTACAACTGAACCCAAAACTGTTTCCGCAGCGGCTTTCCCATAATGAGACGCATTGATTATAGCGTACTTTCTGATTATTTTATCCATTTCAGGATTATTTGATTTAGTGGGTATTGCAGAGTTACTCATAATATACAAAAAAACAATAATAGTTAAAAACCTACTACCTTCCATCAATTTTCTACACATTTTGACGTAACCAAAAGACATATTTAAATAATCAAAAGCGACATCATTACTTGTTAATTATGCGACCATTATACATTGCAAACAAGGATCACAATATTGGTTATGCAGGAAACAATATTTACAAACCACTTGATAAGGTTTCTAATGAAATGCCTCCTAATGCCTTCCAAAATAGGATTAAGGAGATAAAAGAACAAGAATTATGGCATCATGTAGCCAAAATAAATCATACAATAAACATGGCTTCGAATAAGTACTTCCATAACTTAGGTAGTATTTATGCTATTTTGCCTTTAACTACAAGAATGATTTCATCCCCTGGTGCATTGTACGGCAAAGAAAAGATTAATTATACTACTGATACAACTCCAATTAAGTTAAAATGGTTTGACCTTGAGCGAGATATTTTCCTTGCAGAATCATCCCAAATTTACTTAGAATTATATCTATTAGTTAATGGAATCGATAGTGCATATTCTATTTACAATTCTTTTAGAAAAGAAAATGCTGATTCAACACACTTATCCGAGTTTCATCATATAGAATACGAAGGGAAAGTGTCTCAAACAGAAAACAAAAAAATAATAAACGATTTAATTATTCACCTAATGAAAGAATTGCTAAAAAAAAATAAACAAAATTTAGAGTTCTTTCTTAACGATGAAGACCTAAAAGATTTGAAAGCAATGACAAAAAAGAAGTTAGGTAAGGAAATAACATTTGAACAAGCTCTAGATTTACTTTATAGAACAACAAAAGAAGAAAAATATAAAGAATTTTCGACAAAACACTTCAGGTCTTGGGAAGAAATAAAAATCACAACAGAACTTGACAACATGGCAATAATCTCAGAATTTCCTTTATACGAAATCGCATTCTACCACGCCCCATTAACTAAAAATAATAATCTAGTAGGAGAAAATACTGATTTTGTCTGGCCTTATTATCGAGAAGTAGTTGGTTCGGGCCACAGAGTACGTTCCATAGATGAACTTTTGAGCAAAGCAAAAACATTCAACTTGCCAATGGAAGACTACAAGTATTATCTTGAATCAAGACAAGTTAACAATTATAAAGAAACTTCAGGATTTGGAGTTGGTTGGGAAAGATTACTACAAGGACTCCTAAAAACACCCTATATTTATTCCACTTCATTATTTCCACGAGTGCATTCAACAATCGCTCCCTAGTACTTTAAGGTTTGGATAACATGAAAAAAAACACTGCCAAATTAAGTAAAAAGGAAATAGACCAACTTATTGTATCAAAACTAGTTTCGCTCACTGATGAAGTAAACAAACCTCCAGGAGGCATGATGGCTCTAATTAAACTAATCGTGTTCACTGGACTATCAAGCAAATCAAAATTACTCGAAATAGGGTGCAATACAGGATATTCCAGCATTGAAATAAAAAGACTCAGTAATGCAGAAGTCTATGGAATAGACAATAATGAAGAGTCAATAAAAAAAGCTATCCTCCGAAGTCAAAAAATGGATTTGGATGTAAAATTTGCTGTTGCTGATGCCACTAAACTACCATTCAAGAACGATGAATTTGATGTAGTGTTTTGCAGTAACGTTACAAGTTTTATAAATGATAAAAAAGAAGCTCTAGAAAATTATGCAAGGGTTTTGAAAACCTATGGGTTTCTCGTTGCAATACCAATATATTACTTAAAAACTCCCCCCAAAATAATAGTGACTGCAGTATCAAAAGAAATAGGTGCTGAAATAAAAAATTATAGTAAAAAAGATTGGTTAAAAATATTTGACGAACAAAACTTAGAATTATGTTATAACGAAGATTTTACTTTTAAACTCAATACTGATAACGAAATAAAAGAGTACATTAACAAATATTATATTAACAAAAAAAGTTTAACTGAATTTTCTAAAGAAGAAAAAGACGCAATTAATAAAAAATACTTGGCGCAATTCCAATTATTTAACACAAATCTTTCTTATACAGGCGCATCAATCTTAATTTACCGAAAAATTCCTCAAAACTATGAAAAAGACTTGTTTCCTTTTAAAGTATAAAAAATCTACCACGGCTCTTTTCCTAATTCATTAAAAAATCCGCCAGTTGGTCCATCGCTCGACAATATGGCATAGTGAATAATAATTTTTACAGCATCTTCAGGTTTTCTAATTCCTTTGAATTGATTAAGACTTGTAGCAGTACTGCCTGGATTAACTGCATTTATTTTTATTTTTGTTCCCTTAAGCTCTTTTGCATACCATATGGTTAATGCGTTTACAGCTGTTTTTGAAAGACCGTATGCAGTTGCGGTTGATTTTGACCCAACCCACTGAGGATCCTCTAAATGTAATAAAGAACCTAATCCGCTTGAAATATTTACAATTCTCCCTGATTTCGATTTAAGAAGAAGTGGCAAAAAAGCATTTGTGACAGCAAAAACCCCAAAAAAGTTTGTATCCATTGTTTGTCGGAGATCATTCATTTTAGTTTTACTTGGATAATTGCGTTGTATTGAAATACCTGCATTATTTATAAGAACATCAATTTTTTTATATTTTTTCTTAATTTTTAATACTGATGAATCAATTGTTTGTTGTTTTGTTACATCAATAAGAATTAGTTCTGCGTTTATGGCTTCCTGTTTGAGTATTTTGAGTGCTTGTTCTCCTTTGAGTTTGTTCCTGGAACCTAAAAGAATAGTCATTCCATGCGCCCCTAATTGTTTTGCCGTTTCAAAACCCAAACCTTTATTCGCGCCAGTAATTAAAGCAATTTTTCCAGAATATTTTGACATTTCATTACCTTTGTTTATTGAATTAATCTATACTTAATTTTATTAGGGCCCTTCCCAGATTTGAACTGGGGTCTCTGCCTTTAGAGGGCAATATCCGTGTCCGCTAGACGAAAGGGCTCTTAGATAGAATATCCAGCAAAAGTTTATTAAGAAATGGCTTTTTTAAAAGAAGCTTAAAAGAATAGGTTTATGATAAAAGCAATAATCTTTGATTTTGACGGTACATTAGTTCATACTGACGGATTTGGAAACAAGTTGCTTAAGTGTATTTTAAAAAAGAACAATATATAATTTAACGAATTAGAATGGGAAAAATTACCTTACTTAAATATGTGCGAACGATTAAAGCTAACTTTCCCTATTAATTCGGAAGAACTTTTTGTTGAATGGGATAAAGAGTACACGGTTGAATTTCCTAAAAAAGTAAAAACATATGCGGGAGTAATAGAAATAATAAAGCTACTTCACGGTAAAGGAGTTAAATTATTTATTTTTTCCACAAAATATTCAAAACACATAAACAAAGCTTTGGAAAAGTTCTCAATATCTAATTGTTTTAGTGAGGTAATCGGAAGAGACTATTCTGGTCCTATAAAACCTAATCCCTTTGCAATACAAATGCTGAAAAAGAGATATTTCTTGAAAGATGAAGAAATTCTACTGGTTGGAGACTCTAAACTCGATTTAGAGTCAGCTAACAAAGCGCAAGTAAAATTTATTCAAATAGTTCATGATAAGAATAAGGAAAAAATAGTTCCTACGGATCAGATAATTTATTCTATAGCAGATTTAGTAAACTTTCTTTAACTTGTTTAGGACTTAAACGCTAAAAGTGTTTTGGTTACTGAATTTCCTTTAATATACTCCGCCAGTATTTTTTTGAATAGTTTATAACGCCACTTTTGAAGTTTTGGTAAGGACTGCATGCGAACTGCACTATAAATTGATCTTGCAAATACATAATCTTCTTTATGCTCTGAAAGGCTTGGCAGTTTAAAGGAAGCATATAATTTATCCATATCTCTAAGATAATCAGCGAGTTGAGTGTTAGTAAACTCATATCTACGTACTCTTTCATAGTTTCCTTTTTTTGGAAAAAAGTAGATAGTAAATATATTGCTTATTAAGTCATATCCTGCAGGCCCGTAAAATGTATTTTCTAAATCAATTATTCCTTTAGGGAGAAAATTGTATGGATTCAAATCTCCGTGTGTTAAAACAATTGGAAATATAGAAACTCTTGTTTTAAATTTATTAAAGGCTTTCAAAACATCTTCTTTGAGCGCAGGTAATTCTTCTATTATTGTATCAATCCTAAATCCTTGAAGGAATTCTTTTTCATTTCTTACTCCACTTTCCTGATCTGAGAGTTGGGCAGTTGTAAACTTTTTACTAAGGTCTTTAAAAGTAGAAAAACTGGGCTTGGAAATCTCTTTGTTTTTAGTGCATTCTTGTCCAAATGTTTCTCCTAAATGGGTGTCTCCTAAAGATTCTTCAACATAAAAATATTGATTTTCATATATTCCTTCTTTAATTATTTGGGCTATTGGAAATCCTTGGGATAGCATTTGCCTGTGTATGTTTAATTCTTTTGTAATTAATTTTTTTGATCCAATTCTTAAAAATGATCCTTTGTTTTGGTAAACGCTAATTGGGTCGTAAGTTCTTTTTTTTACGAAATCAAAACTATTTTCATCAATTTGTAGTACTTGATTATCTGTAGTATCTATATTAGTGTTGTGAGGGTCCATTTAATCATCTTTAATAAAACATTTATTTTACAATAGTTCTTTATAATTGCTCACTACTTTCTTAAAAGCTTCAATATACTGGCTAATGAATTCGTTTTTTTGATTATACCATCCGGGCAATTTAATTACATTATTATAGAATTTTTCGGCGTTAGGAAAGTTCTCTTTAATATATGCAAATTTGCCCTCATATTCATGAAATAAGTTACTTGGATTTTGGAATAATTTAAAATGACTTAATGGTGGTGTAAAAGCATTTCTGCTTGCTTCTTTACATCCTTCAGCTTTAAGTGCATCAACAAATTTTGAGATTGAAAGTCCGCCAAGTTCTGAAGAAGCATATTGCATAACAAAAGAATACCAGCTTGGTTCAACATCTTTTTGAATTATTGGAAATTTGATTCCTGGGAGATCCCCTAATTCTTTTTTAAGTATTTTTGCTACTTTTTTTCTTCCTTCAAGGAGCTTCTCCAAGTTATTGAATTGCTCATTAGCAATTGCCGCTGCAAGTGGGTGTATTCTGTACTTTAAACCCATTCCTGTTAGGGTATATTCCTGAAGTGGATGGTTTTTTGGTATTTCTACCTCACTACGTCGTGGTTGTCCTAGTAACAAAGCTTGATAGTATGCGTTAATATCATTGGTTAAAAATACTCCTCCCTCTCCTCCAGTTACTGCTTTTTTAGCTTGTAAACTAAATGCTGAAGAATGACCAAAAGTGCCTACTTTTTTTCCTTTATATGTTGCACCAACAGCATGAGATGTATCTTCAAAAACTAGTATATTATGTTTTTTTGCGATTTTTAGAATTGTATCCATGTTGCAAGGAATTCCCCACATGTGTGTTACAATAATCCCTTTAGTTTTTGGAGTAATTTTTTTTTCTATTTCGTTTACATTCATATTGCCTGATTCATCACAATCGACTAAAATTGGAATTGCTCCTATTTGAAACAATGGAGTAACAGTAGCAAAGTGCGTGTACACTGGACAAAGAATTTCGTCATCCTTTTGTATATTTGCCCCGACAAACATCGAATGTAGGGCAGAAGTCCCAGAGTTGGTTAATAAACAATGTTTAATTTGAAAATATGAAGAAAGGTTTGTTTCAAACTCTTCAATAATTCCCGACCTTGTGTAAATCGATATTTCCTTATCAAGTTGATTAGAAACAGCCTTCTTAGTTATTTTAGTTATATTAGGCCAAGTGTAATGTTCCTTTTCATTCTTAATGGTTTTTTGACCACCATTAATTGCTAATTTGTTTTTCATAAAAATTATCTACAAGTCACACTTTATAACTATATTTATAATCCAACGAAGATTATTGAAACTTTCTGTTTTCTTTTAGCAATAAGTCTATTTGATTAATTGCTATTTCTAGAACTTCTTTTTGTTGAAGGGAAGTTATCCTGATATGTGAATCTGCTCCGAAAGATGTTCCTCTTGAAACTTTAATGTGTTTTTCTTTAAGTAGGGTCTCTGCAAATTGTACATCATTTTTGAATGAAGTATTTTTGAAATCTATTTTTGGAAATAAGTAAAATGTTGAATTTGGACGAACCACACTCATAGTGTTAGTTTCATTTATTAATTTTGAAGCATAATTACTTACATCTTCTATTGTGTTTGTCATATTTTTAATAGCTTTTTCATGCTCTTTTGTATTTGCTATTCCCTCTAAGAAAGCGTATTGTGCAGGAGTGTTTACAGAAAAGCGAAGGGCAGCTAAATCAAGCATTTTTTCTTTCAATGCAATAGAAAAAGCATCATGTTCAGGAATAACTACAAACCCCACTCTTAACCCAGTACAGTCAAAAACCTTTGAAGCACTATTAATTATCATATGAGGAATCCCTTCTGCAAATTCTACCAAACTAGTAAATTTACCGTTGTTGTAAACAATTTCATCATAGGCTTCATCACTTACAAGAAATATCTTATGTTCATTTGCAAAATCAACAATTTCTTTTAGCTCGTTCTTTGTAAGTAAAGTTCCGGTGGGATTATTTGGATTAGCCATTATCAAGTATTTTATTTGTTTATTTGTTTTACTTACCTGTTTTTTAAGTTCATCTAAGTTAAGGTTCCAATTATTTGTTTCTTTGTAGTGTCCAAATATTGGTTTTCCTCCATGAAGTTTTAATAAAGTGTCAAATGAAGGAAAATAAGGTGCAAACAAAATTGCTTTATCATTTGTGTTAATCAAACAATTATTTAGCATAAATATTGCTTCAGAGGCTCCTGCAGTAATTAACACATCTTTTTCACTTATATTATTTTTTCTTTTTTTTGAATATTTGCCGGCAATTACTTGCCTGAGCTCATTAAGCCCCGCAGGATTAGAATAGTAAGTTTTACTTTTTTTTAGTGCTTCGATATACGCGTTTATTATATATTTTGGAGTATGGAAGTATCTCGCAGGATCCCCTCTGTTGAGTTTTATTACTTCGTGACCTTTAGATTCTATAGAATCTGCAATTTTATTTAAATTACTAAGGGAAGTAGAAGTAAATTCACTGCGTTTGGACAATAATTTATGCATAATATTCAATACAGACTTAAGGATAGAAAGGTTTTTCTTACAATAGTTTACCTGCATAATAGCTTGTGTTAGGTCCAACTTTAGGGGTAGCTAGTATTTCTTCTAGAGAGAACCATTTTGCTTGTTAAATCGCTAAGTTGTTCAGGAGAGTGGTTAAAATTGCTTGTTCTTAACTCAACTTCTGCTGGGCACTCAAACCCATTCTCTAATTTATTAAGTATTATATCTGGAAAACGATCTACATGCGTATTTGCCTTTGCAAATAATACTTTTTTGCCGTTAACCGTATATGCTTGGCATTTTGCAATCCAATACTGTTGCAACAAGCTCTCAGGAATCTGCCAGGTCATGTTAATCACTTTTGTAATTCTTTCTATAAGTTATCCAAAATTCGCTGTATCCTTCTTTGAATGGCCAGCACCATCATACGCAAATGACACGATTTATTCTGCTGATAGTTCAAGTGGTTATTTATATTGAATATTAACCACCTGAACTGATTTGATTTTTTTTATATTTGACAGCCGTTTTGACATTGCCAAGAACCACGCCAATATTTCCAATTTGAATCTGGTCTCGTGCCATCAACTATTTCCTGCTCGTGTGTGAGGAGCAAACCTATTAAAACACAGTTGTTCAAAAACGTTGGTATGAGCAAACTACAACTAGACAAACGCTACGTACACGAAATGCTATCCGTAACGAACATAGGACTGAAATTAACTGAAATTGGGTTACAAACAAACAAAACGGCGGATAAAGTAGTGACCTACTTCATCAAAGTCATGGACTCAATGGAAAAACTCACCCAAGAACACGAAGAACAAACCGAATAATGCAACACAGCATAGCACCTACTCATTTTTATAGATTTTTAACCCTAAAGTAATCATGAACGAGCTTTGCTCAAATTTTTTCCGTATCAAGAATACATGCCTGCTCGAAAAGAAGTAATGGGTTTTAATTAGAAATAAAATTGGAGGAACAAGAATGACATTACTAAGTAAAATATTAAAAATTGCTAAACGATATTCATTTAATGCTCCAACGAAAAGAAATCCAGATAGAATCCAAACGCTTGGACCAAATATAGAACTTGAAACTAAACTAAATATTGTTAGTTCAAAAGATGTGGAAATAATCTTAAAAAATATTTCAGAACTGGGTTTCTCTAAAGTTGAACATCGCACCGAGCGGCACCACTTCTTTTCTAATAATCACATAAAACACAGCGTTTTGATTCTTGTTAAAAATTCAAATGAAATCTGGGTTAAAACAAAAAAAGATCGCCAAGAAATTAATACCCCAAACAAAAATATCCCGATTTTAATGAGACATGAAATAAAAATTAGACCGCAAGATAAGACTTATCAAAAAGAATTTGAAAAGACAATCTCCCAAAAATACGTCGGATCTTTTAAGAAAGAGTGTATTGATTTTTCTTTTTGGTTTGAAAATACCTCTTTTACCACAACTTTATCACTGGCCGATTCGAAGACAGATTCACTTTATCAAATTGAGTTTGAATTTGATGGGCCTAAAGAAAATACGCGAGTCCTCAACTTTAGTGAAATAATACAAACATTTGAGCAAATGTTAATAAAAATAGTCCCTTCTTCAAAAATAACTTCATTAAATACACACACAAAATTGGAATGGTTGCTTAATAAAATAGGCTGAGGGGCTTTTGCCTGCTATGACTCTGTTGGGCCTTGCCACCAATATAATGGCTTTTTTCTAGAAAATGGCTTTTGCTTATATAACCTTATTTTTACCATATTTGCTAACCGTTTTGTAGGTTTTTTTTGAATTCTTTGTTGGTTTTTGATAGTTCTTGTATTTGTTTGTTTTCTTTGTATGTAAAGGTTAATTCGCTTGGGTTTGTCATTTTTGGTACCGTATTACTTGGATGTGAGGTTTTATATATTTGTTTTGTGTTAATCCTTTTGGAGTGGATTTGATGGTTTCTAGGGTTGCTACAGGAGTTAAGGGTTTTGATGATTTGGTTGAGGGTGGTTTTCCTGAGGGTAGTATTACTCTTGTTGCTGGGACTCCGGGTACTGGTAAGAGTATTTTTTGTGCGGAGATTGCTTATAATAATGCAGTTAAGGGGAAGAAATGTTTGTATTTGGATTTGGAGCAGAAGGCAAATCATTTGGCTGGTCAATTAAATGATTTTGGTTTGAATTTGAGTAAAGTTAAGAATAATCTGCGAATTGTTTCGCTTGATAGTTCAAGTCCTACTCTTATAGGGGATATCTCTGCTGAGTTAGCGAAGGGAAAATATAATTTAATTGTTCTTGATTCAATAGAATCTATAATTCATTCTTCTGCGGTACTGGACAAGGATAATAAAATGAGTTTGGAACAAATTGAGAGTACTGTAATGCCAACAGTTGCTGACACTAAATCAATTGGTAGATTAAAACTGAGAAAAACATTATCATATTTGTCTAATACTAATGCAACTATTTTTATTGTTGGAGAAAAAGTTGAAGGCGCACAAGGTTTGAGTAGAGATACTATTTCAGAATTCTTGTGTGATAACATCATAAGCATGAACTATTTGGGAGTTGGAAGCGTAGAATATAGAAGTTTGCAAATTAGAAAAATGCGTAGAAGTAGTCACGAGAAAGATTACGTTTTATTTGAAATTACAAAGAAAGGAATTAAATTAAAGAAAGAGAAAAACTTAAAGATTTAATACACTTATGCGTTCGGTTGTCGTTGTTGGGGCAGGGTTGTCCGGGTTAGTGGCAGCCTATACGATTTCAAAAAATAAAAAATATAAGGTTACTATTGTTGAGAAAGACGATTTTGTTGGCGGCAGAGCATCCACTAAAGTAGAAAAGGGTTTTGTAATAGATTCAAGTGCTCAATTAATCTTTGGAAACTTTACTGAACTTCTAAAACTCTGTGGTGAGCTTAATCTTCAAAAAAGCTTGATACGAATTGGGTATGAAAATATAGTGTTTTATAAAAACAAAAAAAATTATCCTTTAAATCTACATGGACTACTCAAATACACTAATTGGAAAGAAAAATTTGAATTAATAAAACTAATAAGGTTTTTAAAAAAAAATGAATCCTCATTAAACTATACCTATGATCTGAACAACAATAATTTTAGTAATATGAATTTCTCAGTGTGGTTCAAAAAGAATTACAGTGAATCATTGTTTGACCGTTTTGCTCAACCAATAGTTTCTTCAAATGGATTAGCACATCCTGAAAAAATGTCTGCATCATATGGGTTAGCGCTTTTGAACTCAAGTTTAAGAAAAAAAATATATTCTTTTGATGGAGGAATTGGTGCTATTTCAAAAGCTCTCAAACAAGCAATTCAGGAAAATGGGGGCAAAATTATAACTGGGAATAGTGTTAAAAAAATAAGAATAAAAAGCGGCACTGTTAAAGGAATTACAGTTAACAAAAAGTTTATTTCAGCTGATGCAATAATATCTTCTATTCCAACAACTGAATTTAAAAAGATTTATAATTATGATAAGAGTTTTGATGATTTAAAAAAAATAAAGTATTCACCATGCATACATTTGTGGATTGCATTTAAAGAAAAAGTCTTAGAAAACAATTTTGCATACCTTTTGCCAAGAATAGAATGGAAAGATCACTTAGCAATAATTGATTCCTCTATAAAATCAAAAAGTCATGTTCCTAAAGAAAAAAGTATGCTTGAATTATTTATTTTTGAAGAACATGCTGAAAAATTATTAAATAACACTGACAAGCAAATAAAGGATAAGCTAATGAATGATTTATCAACTATATTAGGACTGGAATTGAATGATAAAATAAATTGGTATAAGCTAAAAAGAATGTCTAACGGAATGCCAATTCACTCCCCAAACCATATAAAAAAGATTAAATGCTTATATGAACACAATATTAAAGGATTATACTTCTGTGGAGATTACCTTGGAGGGCCCTCGCTTGAAACGGCTGTGTTCACAGGGCTCAAAAGTGCAAAACAGGTGATGTTATGATTAATGCAGGAACATTCATGCAATTGTTAGCGACAAAACAACTAACCTTTAGTAAAAGCGGTTTATCATTATTCAATATGCCAATAGTTTTTTGCCCCGCACCATTTCTCTCAGAATTCCAGCAGTATTTAGAAAAAAAATATGGATACGAAAAAGCAAGAGACTTGCTGATTGAAGGGTTCAAAGGCGGGGGAGCTAGTTTTACAAAAAACTATGCTAAATCAAATAAATTCAAGCATAAACGTGATATTATACAATGGAGCCTAGACCTTATGAGCAATGCTGGATGGGGCGAATTCAAAATCCTAGAATTGGATGAGGAGCAGAGATTGGCAAAATTTAGCATAGCAAACTCGCCTTTTACAAAACTCATAAAATCAAATAAACCAGTTGACCATATTATTGTCGGGTTAATTAAAGGTGTTGCAGAAAACCTAATTTTTGAACAACCAATGGAAGTAATAGAGACTAAATGTCAAGCAAAAGGAGACGCTCTGTGCGAAATAATTGTTCGTCCAACAACAAACCACAAGAAAAAAAGTCGAAATAAATGACTTTTAATAACCTAAAATATTAAGTTATTCCACTACAGTAGGCTTTATATTTTAGAATAAAGTAAGTATCTCTGATTCTATGACTAAATTCTGGGATTTATTAGCACTCATAGTTCCTGAATACATCCCTATGGCTGTTATTGGTGCTTTTGTAGGCTTTGTTGCAAGCACAAAGGTTTTGCAAGACACAAATTTTTTATTACTGATAATATTATTGAGTTGTGTAGTTGCTGGTTTTAACACGTTCAATGCTATTGCTGATCAAAAGATTGATCAAATTAATAAACCTCAAAGACCATTGGTTGCGAAAAAGATAACTATTTTACAGGCAAAACAGCTTACTGTATTCTTCTATGCTGTTGCTTTACTAATAGCATTAACGCTAGGGACTTTAGTGCTAGCACTTACAATGGTTGCTACAGTAATTACTATTTTATATTCAGTCAAGCATTTTTATTTAAAAAAAAGGTTTGTTATTGGGAACCTTGTTGGTGCAGTGTTCTACGGGATTATTTGTCCTTTAATCGGATGGGCAATAACATCTAATCTAAATCCGCCAATAGCAATCATAACAACTTTATTTTTGTTAGCAATAGGATTGTCATTCTTAAAAGACTTTGAAGATGTTGTGGGTGATAAAAAGTATGAAATAGCAACACTTCCGCTTAAACTTGGTAGGTATAAAAGTGTTGCAAGCATAATTCTAATAGCAACTGCTGCTTTTGCTTACTTAGCTTATTCAATATATATTGGGGCATTGTCTGAAAAATATTATTTAATTCTTATTTTTTATCCTTTAATTTTCTTTAATGTATATTCTTATAAAAATCCAGCAAACAAAGTCCTTACATCGCATCTATTTCGAACTACAGTAACCATTGTTTTAGGATTTGAGATTACTCTTGCATTAATTACTTTTTTGCCTATTTAGTAACTAGTTTTTTCTTGGTCGTCTAGGTCTATTATGACTAGTTGGTGGTTGTTTTGTTTGTTGAGTCCGAATGTTACTGAGTATTTTTTGTTTGGTGAGTATTTTTCTCCTACGTACAGTCTGGGTACGTTGATTAGGTAGTGGTAGTCTCTTGTGCCTTGTCCTTTGAGTCTGAGTTTTTTGTATGATTTGAGTGCTTCTTGGTATGAGTAGATTATTTGTTCTGCTTTTAGTTGTATGTCTATTAGTTGTAGTTTTTCTTCCATTTTTGTTGCCTCCTTTTACATTGCTTCTTTTTGGGCTTCTCTAAGCGCTATTTCTTGTTCTAAAGAAAGAGTTCCTCCAAATCGTTTGTATGCTTCTAAATATTCTGCGAATAGTCTTGATATCATTTCAAATCACCTTTAAAATCTTCTTTGGCTTGGGTTGTTCTTAAGTATTTTGTTTAATTTTTTTGAGAATTTTAAACTTTTTTTGTTTTTTTCCGAGTTTTTTGGACAAAGGTTTTATATGCTTTCAGTGGAGCATGAGCTGTTATTGGGAAAGTTGTTTTCTCAAAAAGGATGGTTTGTTGAAGATGGTGAAGATTGTTGAGTTGAGTGGTGTTAAGTTTAAGGCGCAGATTGAAGAGATTAAGTTGCTATGTATTAGGTTTAAAGTTAAGCGGAGTTGTATTGAGAAAGCTGGATTATCTATGCAGATGGTTGAAGACCTTAAACGAGCAAATGGAATAAATATTTTGGAATTTGTGCCCACGATTGATAATAAGGCTAAAGGTTTTGAGAATTTGTTGAAAACTATGCAGGAAGGTAAGTTAGTGATTCCAACAAAAAAACAAAAAAACTAAGAATAACAACCAAAAACAATGCCCAAAAACAAACATCCCTCAAAAAACATTACTTGTGTTTTTATATTCCAACCCCTTACAAACAGTAATAGAAAAATCAGTAATATTAATTATTTCAAAAGAAATATTATTCAACTTCAAATACTCCAAAGCTTTCAACTGCATAATAATATTCCCACCCCTAACTGAATCAATAAAAGCATCATACCCAATACTCAAAATAGGTGGCGACTCACCCAACTTTGGGTCTATCTCCATAAGCAACGTATTTTTAAGAAACAAAAGCTTCGCACCAAAAATCTTAGCCAACACACAAGCAGAATAATCAGTCCCACCACGTCCAAAAGTCTTAACTAAATCCTTATCATCTACCCCATAAAAACCAGTAAATATAATCACTTTTTTCTCCAAACCAATAATATTTTTTAAATGCACACTAGTTTCATACTCATTAATTATTGCATGTTCGAAATCACCACTACAAACAATCCCAGCTTCTTCTGATTCAAAAGATTCACAATCAATACCTTTACTTAACAAAAAATATTTTAAAAGTATAACACTTAATCTTTCACCATAACTTTGCAAAAGTTCTTTCTCGACCAACCCAACATCCTCATTTTCAATCATATAAATTAAAACAGATTCAAGTGAATTAATTTTATTCATAATCTTTTGACCACAAATTGTTCTTGAATCAAAATCTTTAATATAACCCATATAATCAAAATGTTGTTTTTTAATTTCAGAAACAAACTTATTAGAATCAAAATCTTTTTTCTTAATCTGCAAATAAGCGTTTATTAATTTATTCGTAATTTCAGGTAATGCAGAAACAACAAGAATAACTTTACCATAAACTTTTTTCACAAGTTTTTCAATCTGGAGAAAATCATTTTCACCCCTAAGTGTCCCACCCCCAATTTTAATAACAGTACTCATTTTTTCAACTCCACAAAAATATTATCTCCAATTGAAATTCCTAAACTTTCAAACGTATTATGTTTTCTTACTTGTCCAATTTCAATTAACCCACCTAGAGAACTTCCTTGATAAATAACCCATTCACCAGTTTTTTTAGACATCATTCTTTTTGAATACATTGCTTCAAAATGTTTCAAACCATTCAAAAAAATATTTACTTTATCACCCTCTCTTATCCCATTTTTTAATAAAAAATTTGGAGGCATAGAAGTTTTTATCAAACCAAAATTGTCTATGTGTAAAACATGATTTTGTACAGTATCTAATTCAATCAAGTTTTTTGTAGGTAAATTTACAAGTCCTTTAAAAGAAAGTTTCTTTTGGTTCATAAACTTCGCAACCCAAAAAGGATAAATATTTTTTCCACCAAAAGGCACAAAGGGTTGATAAGGTAATAAATACGCTTTTTTAATAAGCCCGTCCAAATTTAGCATAGAAAACACACCAGTATCACGACCAATAACTATTTGACCTCCTTGCAATTCACAAACAACTCTATTTGTTTGCAAAGAAATTGGGTTTAAAACAACATAAAACAAAGTATCTTTTGGATATGCTTCTACTGCTAATCTTAATAAAAAAGAACCATTTATTATTGAAAATGGATGTATGTGTATTGCTGGCTCAATTAAAACATTTCTTTTCAACTCACACATAATCTTAGCACGAATCTCGTTTTCAGCAACATCAACACAATCAGTAAGAACCACAACTCTGCTAAACATTTACATTTCCTCCAAAGTTTCCATTCCAAGCAAATTCATACACTCTTTTTGAATTATTATAAAACAATTCGTCAAAGCAATATAATATTTTTCTTTATCAGAACCAATAAACTTTTTTTCAGCATACAAAGAACTAAATAAATGAGTTATTTTTAAAGAATAATTAGCAATTAAAGAAGGTTCATTTTCAATCATTGCTTTATTCACCAAATCACTAAATTCATCAAAATACTGGATTAATTCAAATTCAGTGTCAGAAACTTCATTAACTAAAATAGGTAATGAAATTGTTTTATCTCTGAGGATGCTTTTAGCTCTAACAAAATTATATAAAATAAAAGAACCAGTATCTCCCTTTGCTTCACTAATTGATTTAATATCAAGCTTTGTATCATGCAAACGATTAGATTTTAAGTCAAAGAAAAAAAGTATTGCTTTCGTTATTATATTAACCTTGTTTTTAAGTTCTTTAGTAATTTTTTTATCAGCATAAAAATTTTTAATAACTTCATTAGAAATATCATTCCAAATTCCAAGTGCTTTTCCAGAAGTTCCTACACGTGTAGATAACTTTGTTCCATCAGCACCTAAATATAATCCATGCCAAACATGAGTAATGTTTTTTGACCAATCATAATCCATTAATTCAAGAATCTTTATTAATTGTTTAAAATGTAATTGTTGTTCTTGTCCAACTTCATAAATCATTTTATCAAAACAAAATCTTTCTTTTCTATCAATTGCTGCAGCAATATCCCTAGAAATATAACTTGTTGCACCATCAACTTTTTTTAGTATAGCAACCCCCAAATCATATTTCTTTAAATCAACAATTAATGCACCTTCACTTTCTTTTAACAAACCTAATAATAACAATTTTTTCCAAACTTTAGCACAAGCATCTTTATACTCAGATTCACTTGAAATAACATCAAACGAAATACCAAATAAATCATAAACTTTATTTAATTCAAACAAACTATATTTCTTAAAAATCCCCCATAATTTTAACGCTTCTTTATCCGAATCTTCAAGTTTCTTAAACCAAACCCTTGATTCATTTTCAAGTTCAGGAGTCATATTTTTATTAATCCAAACATACAAAGATTGTAAATATTCAATTGGATTTTTTTCTAATTCAATTTTATTACCTTTAATTGAATAAGCACACATTAACTTTCCAAATTGAGTACCCCAATCACCTAAATAATTTAATCTAACTACTTTCCACCCATTTTTCTCGTAAATATTTGCCAAAGAGTTTCCAATAATCGTAGTTCTTAATTGTCCTAAACCAAAAGCCTTAGCTATGTTTGGTGAAGAAAAATCAATAACTAGAGTTTTATTGCTAAAATTATTTCCATAATTAGAATTATTTTTTAAAATATTGGTTAGTAAATTAATTGTGAGTTTTTCTTTTTGAACAAAAATATTATTATATCTACCGACTTTTTCTATTTTTTGAATAGAATTAAAGTTTTTTATTTTCGAAAAATCATTTTTATTATTTGAAAAGCAGTAATGTCCAAACTTATAATCTTTAGTTTGGCATAAATTAATAGGTTCTTTAGTAATAAAATTTAAGTCTGTTTTAATTAAGTCATGAATATTACTCATTTAAATCAGATCCTCGTATTTTATTTCTTTTTCTTTTTGTTTCTGCCATGCGAGTTTCATTCTTTCGCTGAGTTTGTTTTTTTGTTCTTGTTTCATGGGTATTCCTTTAGATATTCCTAACTTTTTTTCGATGTTTTCCATTTTTTAGCACCTTTTGTTATTTCATAATTTATATTCATAACACATTATAAAACTTTTTACAAAATTAAATAGTGTTGGGGACAAACTCTTTGTCTTTTTTTAAGAAATTCACACAAAAACTCAAATGCCTTAAAACATGCACAGCAACGATTTCCCCAGACTTTAAACACTTTGAACACTTCCCAACACCCAAATCCCCATCCAACAACCTCAACTCCAATTTTTTAACATTAATTGGGGTTAATGGAAGTGGGATACCAGTAGTGGAGGGTAGCACTTCCACTACTTTAGGAAAAACAAGCTTAATTTGACCTTCTTTTTCGTTATTATGTGGCAATTCCGACATTCTGACATCGAAAATACCCATTTTCAAATCAGTAGCTCGTAGCGGAGATTCTGATATAAAAAGTGTGTCGGTAATGTCGGATGCATAACTTCCACTAATACCAAAAATTAGTCAGGGTTGCCGCCCTTTTTCCACTCATAGGAGTACTCATAACCAGCCACAAAAAAATAAAACCCTTTAATCTTATTCCTTTTGCGTTTCTTTGGCAAAATAGACAAAAAATATTTTTTATATTTGAGAGATGTCAGAGTTGTACACTTACCCCCCCACCCCCTTATATTATGTAAAAAACAACAAAAACGAATTACACACACGAGGGAGATAAGGTGAACAACAGGACAGGTCTAACAACTCTCAATCTTTTTTTACAACCAACCCCTAAAATCTTTATTAAAAAAACAATTACTTTAATGGATTTGTTCAAGATTCTTTGTAGGGAATTAACTGAGGTTCAAAAGAATATTCTTGATAAGGCTGTGCATATTATTTATCAGAATAAAGGTATTTTGCCTGATAAGCCTGAGACTTGGGTTAGGGAGCCTCCAATAATAGGGGATTTGTATGACGAGATTCTTAAGGAAAAGAAGAGTGCTTCTCGGTTGGAGCGAATGACTTATGAAGCTCTTGAGAATAGGTTACGGATTTATGTTCATGGCTCTTTTTCTTTTATTAATAGGCAAACGAATCTTGATTTGAAGAATGACTTGATTTGTTTCAACATAACGAATATTCCTAGTCAAGTAAAACCTGTGCTAATGTATTTAGTTCTTGATTTTGTGCATAAGAAAATGCAAAAGGATAGAGAACGAAAGATTCTTGTGATTGATGAGGCTTGGTCTTTACTTAGATTTGCTGAACAATCCAAATCAATTTTCGAACTAATTAAAACTGCGCGTAAATTTGGTTTGGGTATTGTTATTATTACTCAAGAGGTTGAGGACTTGCTTTCTTCTCCTGCTGGAAAAACGATTCTTGCTAATACTGCTTGGAAATACTTGTCTCGTCAAGAACCCGCGGCTATTGCAGAACTTGCTGAAAAGTTTCATTTAAATAATGAAGAGCAAAATTATTTGCTTACAGCTCTTCCAGGTGAAGGTTTGTTGTTTGCAATGAATGACCACATCCCACTTAAAGTAATTCCCTCTCCCCAAGAACTAGAACTAATTACAACAAATCCTGATGAGATACGAAAGAGGGAAGAAAAACTTAGAGAATTAGCAAAAGAACCCGAAAACTTACAACCCTATAAACTCGATAAAACGTATTACTTGACTAGAGAACTAAATCCTGCTCAAATAGATTTTTTAACCAAGAACGGTTTTGAAGAAGCCCGTTTACGCGGACTTGAAGATGTTCCTCAAAGTTATTTAGTAAAGAAACCGAGTTCAAGTGAGAGTATTGAGCATTACTTTATGGTTCAAACCATTGCTGAAGAACTACGCAAACACGCCCCTACTGTTAATACTTATTCAAGCATAGGGCCTGATATAGTTTTTACTAGAAGTGTTGGTGGGGTGGTTGAGTATTTTGCTTTTGAGGTGGAAACTGGTTCTCAAGCAAAAAACATTTTAGACATGCAAGAAAAGACGAGCAAAAATGATTCTTCTACTAACCCAAAGTACTCTGATTGGTGGTTTATTGTAACCAACCGAAATTATCGCTTGCACTACGAACAATACCATAAATCGCTTACTAGAAACTTATCAAAAGAACTAATTAGCAAATTATTTGATGGAGTGGTGGTTAATGGAGGGTAAGAAAAAGTTGTTAATGCTTGCAAAGCGTTCTGATTCAGTACGAGAATCACTAGTCAACTTAATTAATTCCGGCAGAGCTTATTCCGCAGAAGTAAGCAACATTTTAGAGGATTATAACAAAATACTTACTACTGCAAGAAAAATTGATCCAGATATTGAAGCACCTATTGTTAGTAGATACAATCCAGTGTACTTATCTGGTGCTATGAGTGCTCTAAGCTGTGCTATTCGATTATCTTCAGGTGATGGTGTTGAAGACATTGAAATCATCAAAAACGAGGCAAGTGGATTAAAAAAGCAAAACTTTGAGTTAACTCAATCAATTAGCCGTTTAATTGGTTCGGATGAAATGAAACCGGACGAAAAATTCCTAACTTTACTACCACAAAAACTAAGAGATAGAATTATCGAAGCCTACATTTGCTTTAACCACGACGCATACATCGCTACTTGTTTACTTTGTGGCACAGTAATGGAAGGCCTAATAATTGAACACACTGAAGGCAATTTTTCATTTAGAAACCTAAACGAAAGAATAGCATATCTAATAAATGGGGCAAAAATTAATCCCAACGAATCAGGCAAATTACTAAGCATAATGAAAGAATACAGAGACTACTCAGCACACCCCACAAGCAAGATATTCGAAAAACCAAACGCAAGCCTATTCTTAAACGCTTTAATTATTTTGACTAAGGATTTGAGGAATCAGCAACAGTATTGTACATAACGTTGGTTAAGTGATAATAGTATTTAAATCAACACAATTAGTCATATATGACAAGTGTTTATAAATAGTTTGATTTAGTCATATAGTATGGTTAGAACAAAATCAAAACGGATATTATCACTTTTACTTGACAAAGATGCTATTATTGCAAGCAAGTATGATCTTGCGAAAAAAGCTAGTTGTGACACTGCATGGGTATTGAGACTAACAAAAAAGCTTGAAAAGAAGGGGCTATTAAAAGATTTGAAAGTAATTAATGTAAAAGAATTGTTTACAATATTTAATAAAATACACCCCAAAAAACAAGAAACTCGCTCTTATGCAACTTACAGCTTAGGGGGCGTAGATGACTTAGTTAATTTGTTAAAAAAATCAAGTCAGGATTATGCATTCACAACATATATTGCCGAAAATCTTGTGCAAAAATATTTATTCAATCACAGAACTGACATTTATGTAAAAAAAGAAGATTTGGAGTACTGGCACAAAAAATTCACAAAAATTGGAACATATGGCGGTGGAAACGTGCGGCTCATTGTTGCAACTCATGATGAATTATTCAATAAAAAACAATTACAAAAAGAACAATCGGGGCCGTGGATAGTTAGCACTCCTCAATTAATATCGGACTTGTATGCTGAAGGTGGTCCTGCAAAAGAAGCTGGGGATATGCTTTTAGAAAAGTTAACTGAATCCATTAAAGGTGTAAAATGATGTATCTAAAAAATGAGACTGATCAATCGTTTGCTTATCTTAAGAAGGTTGTTGAATTTCTTGATGAGCCAATTTGCATTCTTGGTGGGTGGGCAGTGTATCTTACAATAAACAACAAATACCAAGAGCAACTCAAAAGAGAATATTTGGGTTCAAGGGATGTCGATCTTGACTTTCACATAGAAGAAAACGCAACAGATTTTTCAAAAACAGCTTTTAGAAATGCAATCAAAAAACTTGAATCTGAAGGTTTTAGAGAAATTAATGGAAAACTTTGCAAACCCTTAGATTTAGCTACCGGAATTGAACTCACTCCAGAACAAGCTGCAAGTAAACCAATGCCTGATTTAAATTATATGTATATAGATTTGCTCACTGATAATATACCAACAAAACTTAAAGAAGAAACAAAAATGGATATACTTGACGAATCATTGCTTTACTATACGTTTACTAATCCAACTAGTAGAGAAGAACTTGAACAATTTGGAAAAAAGCTTTGGTTACCAAAGCCATGGCTATTATTAACAACAAAAATAAAAGCGCTTCCTGGGAGAAAACAAGCACACAAAAGACAAAAAGATATTGCTGATATTGCGGGACTTTTGTTATTTTCTCGTGAAGATGGTTGGGAAGTAGTAATATCTCAATTGCATCCAAGAAAAGAAATTTTGCTTACTCTTAAAGGAATTAAATCAGACGAGATTAAACAAACCGAAAACCTGTTGGGTGTTGCAGAAGGAGCTTTTAGAGCAACATTATTAGATTTTATTCAGAAGGTTGATGGCCTTAATATTCTTGATTATGAACTGGCTCAAAATTGGGAAAAAAAGATTAATGTTGCTATTAAAAAGAGGAATATTTCTTCATTAATCACTATTTTGGAAATTTTGAGAGGAAAATCAAGTCAATTAGTTTTCATTAATAAGGAGTTTACACAAGCAATTTTTAATATTTTTAGTCAAGATATTTTTTATGATCCTATTGGTTCAAAAGTTCTTAGCGAGCTTTTGTCAATAATTTATAACCAATGGACGAATTTTCAATACCCAACCGAGCTTTACTTGATTCAATACAAAGAACCGCTTGGCGCATTACTTGATAAACTTGAATTGTCTGATGCTGATGAATTAATTGCATTAACTCTTCTTTTAATAGTTGGAAAAACAACTGATATTGTAAATATAATTGCTACTCGAAAGGAAGGCAACATTCAAGGCCATGACCAAGTTTTGGTAATGCTTGGAAGTTTTAGCATAACCCATATTAAAAATCGTATAAATCGGAAAACTCTTGAGCAGTTAAATGAACTAATTTATCAAAAACTTGATAATGCAACGAATGAAAAATTAAAGAGAAGATTTGCAGCATTACTTAAAGCAATACAATAAACTACTTATAAATTGCCCATTCTTTTAGTTTTTGTTTTGGACTGCACCCCTGTTTTTGAGTAACGGTTAAGCTTTTTTGGATACATAAGTTAACTGTGCTTTGGAGGTGCGGTTTGCATGAAAAGGTATTTCAAAAAAGAGTTTAAAGAAAAGGTGTTGGCTGA
>Ga0247841_10001361_pt1 | contig 56276 bp, 51 predicted proteins | sample LaCruzMarch2015__2_FD_192410 | JGI IMG/M metagenome (GOLD analysis project Ga0247841, IMG submission 192410) | Freshwater microbial communities from meromictic Lake La Cruz, Castile-La Mancha, Spain - LaCruzMarch2015_18m | ecosystem: Environmental > Aquatic > Freshwater > Lake | place: Spain... | reverse complement strand
CTTTTGCTATGTTTATGCCCCTGACAGGAGTCGAACCTGTACCATTAGCTCCGGAGGCTAATGCGCTATCCATTGCGCTACAGGGGCGATATCTTTTCAAAATAAATTCAACTGCTCTTCGTTTTTAGCGGCAGAAGATTCTTCAAATACTGAAACTGTGCCATATTCTCCATCATAGCCGGGCTTAATATTAACTTTACCCTGGCGTGCCAACAGCACTCCTTCGGCAATCTTAGGGGCAAGCCCCTTAAGTAATTCCTCTTTAGAAGCCTTGAGCAGAATTTCAAACTCCGTACTAAATTTAGTCAGGTAAAAATGATAATCCCTTTCGACGCTTACTGAATCTTTGCCTAAGCCTTTAGCTGAAGCAATAATTTCATCTAAAGGAATTAAGTTCTTAAAAGGGATCACGTTCTGCGGCTTGTAACCTTGCGGCCGGTCAGCTAGCTTTTCCACGCGGTTAACTACCCCGACTGTCACAGATTTACCGCACTTCGGGCATTTCCCGTTGTGCAGCTTAGTCTCCTGAGGTGACCAGCGAATACCGCAAAGCCGATGGCCATCAAAATGATATTTACCTTCTTCGGGAAAAAATTCGATTGTATATAAAAACTTACCCTGATCCTTATTTTTTAGAACCTGACGGATTGTTGGATAATCTAATGCACAGTTAAAAACATTCGCCTCCCGGCCGATTTTCTGCGGCGAATGCGCGTCGCTGTTAGAAATCAAAGTAAACCTGTCCAAAGCGCTCAGCCTCCAATTCATTGCCGGATCGCTGGACAATCCGGTCTCTAAGGCAAATATTTTGGATGTTTGTTCTTCAAAACAATCTTCAATTTTATCAAATCCAGACATTGAACCAAAAAGGCTAAACCAGGGTGTCCAAATATGCCCCGGGACAACCATACAATTCTCATCAATATCAAACACTATCCGCGCTAACTCCGCAGCCGGCAAGCCAACAATCGGTCGGCCGTCGCTGGATAAATTCGCACCCCGGCTTAAAAGTGCGTGGTTAATCTTGTCAACCACGGCAAAAGAAGGGGCAAAAATAAGATTATGAATACGATACCCCCTATCCCCCTTAGAATAAATACTGCTGATTTCCGCGGTAAGCATAAAATAAACTCCGGCGTATTTAAATAAACCATTACCGCAATCTTCCAGGGTATGCTTTAATTCCTCCAGCCACAAATGATGGGTAAAATCACCGGTACCCATTAAGGTTATTCCTTTTAGTTTCGCCCACTGCGCCAAATGCTGAACATCCATATCGCGGCTGGTAGCTCGAGAGTATTTAGAATGAATATGAAAATCAGCGATAAATTCCATACCTACCTTTGATAGACTATTGCGCCATTGCAGATTGTGTAATCCACTTGCCCATTTAAGGAGCGGCCCAAAAAGGGGGAATTTTTAGATTTAGAAATCAAGTTTTGCTTATTTGGTACCCAGGCCTGTTGATCAGCAATTATCACTACATCTGCCCAGCGGCCAACAGTCAAATTTCCTCTCTCTAAACCGAGTATCCGCGCAGGATTTAAACAAAACTTCCGGATTAACTCCGGCCAATCCAAAATCTGTTTATTAATTAGTTCCGTAATGCTCACAGAAAGCTCGGTTTCCAACCCGACTACTCCGAATTCTGCGCGCTCAAACTCAATATCTTTTTCGTTTTCAGTATGCGGAGCGTGATCTGAAGCGATAACATCAATGATACCGTCTTTTAATCCCTGCTTGATCGCCGCCAGATCTTCTTTACTTCTTAAAGGCGGATTCATTTTCATATTTGTATCATACTCTAAAAGCGCATCTTGCGTAAGCGAAAAATAATGCGGAGCAGTTTCACAGGTTACTTTTATTCCTTTTTTCTTAGCCTGGGCAATAATCTCTACGGACTCACGGCAACTTACATGCGCAATATGCACGGCCGCGCCGGATTTATCGGCTAACTCGATATCCCGCTGTATCCGCTTATATTCTGAAGCATTAGGTATGCCGCGTAATCCCAACCGCGTAGAATTAAAACCCAGGTTAATTACTCCCTTACCGGAAATTTTTTTATCCTCAGAGTGGCAAATAGTAAGCAGCTTATTCAATTTTGCTTTTTTAAGCGCATCCAACATCAAAACATCATTATCTACTGAGCAACCATCATCAGAGATAGCGCAAGCCCCGCTTTGCTTTAGTCCGGAAATATCACTTAATTCTTTACCTAAACGCTCTTTGGTAATTGTCCCGCAAGTAAGCACATTAATTTTGGCGCTTTTACTAATTATTTCTTTTAACAATTCCAGGCTCTCTACGCAGTCCATGGCGGGATTAGTGTTGGGCATCGCCAAAACAGTAGTTACCCCGCCTTTGGCCGCAGCCGCTGTAGCGCTAGCCACAGTTTCCTTGTCTTCCCGGCCGGGTTCCCGTAAATGCACATGCATATCCACAATACCCGGTGCGACAATTTTATTACGAGCATCAATTAGGGTATCCGCGCTGAAATTAATATTCTCGGCAACCTTGGATATTTTATTGTTCTGGATCAAAACATCCATCACGGCGTTAATTTTATTGGCCGGATCAATAACTCTGCCATTTTTTATCAGTATACTCATTGTTTTGCTTCCTTTGCCTGGCTGACTAAAAATAGAACCGCCATTCTTACGGCAATGCCATTAGTAACTTGCTCTAAAATCACCGAGTTTTTTCCGTGGCTATGCCGCTAGACATTTCAATCCCCCGATTTATCGGGCCAGGGTGCATCACAACAATACCCTTTTTGGCTTTAGCCAATCTTTCCTCCGTAATACCAAATTTTTTAAAATAATCGAGTTGTTCAGGGAATGCTGCGTCTTCATCCCGCTCAAACTGCATCCTTAAAACATTCACCGCATCAGCGTTTTTTAAAACATCATCGATATTGCTGGAGGTCTTTGCTCCGGTTAATTCTATTCCCACCGGGAGCAACATCTCCGGAGCACACAAAGTAACATTCGCCCCCAGCTTCGTCAGTCCCCAAATATTTGAACGGGCAACCCGCGAATGAGCGATATCTCCGACAATGGCGACATTTAAGCCCTTTATTTTTCCCAATTTTTCTTTTAACGTAAAAATATCTAATAACGCCTGGGTAGGATGTTCATGCCAACCGTCTCCGGCATTAACGACACTGATATCTAAAGCCCGCGCAAGCATATTGGCTGCACCGGAACAGTTATGACGCATAATAATTATGTCCGCCTTAAGCGCCTGGATGTTTTTTCCGGTATCAATTAAGGTTTCACCCTTTTTAACACTGGAAGTTTCACTGGCAATATTAATTACGTCAGCAGAAAGTCTTTTGGCGGCTACTTCAAAAGATACCCGGGTGCGCGTAGACGGTTCATAGAATAAGTTGACTGCGGTTTTGCCGCGCAAAGCAGGAACTTTTTTAATTTCACGGGTAGAAACCTCTTTAAAGGATTCTGCGGTGTCTAAAATTAGTTCAATCTCTTCCTGGGTTAAGTATTCCAAGCCCAAAAGATCCTTTTTCGTCCAAGACATTATTCCTTCTCCGCAATTAATACTTCATCTCGGCCATCAGATTCTTGCAAATGCACTTCCACGGATTCTTTTTTAGAAGTAGGAATATTCTTACCGACAAAATCCGCCCGAATGGGCAGTTCACGATGCCCACGATCAACCAAAACTGCTAATTGTATAGATTTGGGCCGGCCAAAATCAATCAACGCGTCTAAAGCCGCTCGAATTGTTCGCCCGGTATAAAGCACATCATCAACCAAAATTAAGTTTTTGTCGTTAATATCAAAATCTATCTCGGTTTTACGCACTAACGGCTGGCCGGTAGCTAAGGCTAAATCATCGCGGTAAAGGGTAATATCCAAAGCTCCGGTTAAAACCTCGATGCCTTCAATCTGTTTGATACATGCCGAAATTCGCTGGGCAATATACACCCCGCGATTCCTAATGCCGACAACACACAATCCCAGGCTCCCCTTGTTTTTCTCAATAATTTCATGGGCAATGCGCATAATTGCGCGATTTATGCCTTCTTGGTCCAAAATTTTAGCTTTCTCTTTCATGGCCTACCTGTCATTTACACCCGGCTTTAAAGGAACAGCCGGTACCTTGCTTTATTTGAAAAGCAAGTACGCCGCCGATGCGTCGTGTGCCGCTTTCTGCGGCAAAAAAATACCCCTGGCTTTGTTTGCCAAGGGTTCATATTTTGCAGCTCTATTTTATTCATTTTGTTTACCTTGCCGACTTCACAGAGCCGGACTTAAAGGTCCCATTGTTTTTAATATACCACAGACTCCTTTTTTGTCAAGTTGAAAATAAAAAGGGGCGTTAATTTTAAGGACCTTCTTATTGGCTGATAAACCTTTTGGGAAGGTTAGCGCCCCTTTTATTGACCGATTAAAATAGGCTCTTTAGCTAAAACCATTATCTTTGTAAGAGCCAGCTGTAAATCATTTGTCGATTTATTCGATTCCAACAAGTTAAGTATTTGCTTTAAACTAACCTCTGTAGGAGTAGACCGCTCTTCTTCTAGCCTTAACATGTCGGCAACCCCACTTAACACTTTATTCATCCTCTCTTGGCAATCATTAGTTTTGCAAGAATTTTCTATATATCCTTTTAAGCGTTCTATTGAAGGAATAATACCAGCATTAAGCATATTTTCAATCTGCTGCCACTCTTTATCTAAATTAATATTAGAAACACTCATTACTCTTGGTAAAATCCGCCCAACTCCTGCGGGAACCATCGGCTGCGTCACAATCGGCAGATTGCTAAAATCAATACCGCCTTTTTTTCCTTGATTTTTCGGACCGGAAGGAGAAATTTTGTTTTTAATCACCGTTTCAATATTATCGTATTTTAAATTATCTACCGCTGTCCCGTCACTAAATACAATGCGCGCTCTTGAGTCTTTAGCGTTTTTATCTTGATCATAATCCGGCACCAGATAATCCACTTCCGCATTATAAGCTGCATTCGCATCCAATAAACCATACGCTTTAGCTAACCTCTCTATATCTGTAAAAGAAACATTATTAACTACAAGACGAGATCCGCTTTTATCTTTAAAATATATATTCCAGCGATGGATATTTCTTACGCTGCCTAAAGGATCCTCCGCTATCCTGGCATCAAACGCCGGGCTACGGCTCACAAAACCATTGATCTTATCTAGCTCTTCATTCCTAATGGGTTCATTCTTTAAATCTTGCTTATTCAGCCGGCGACGTTGACGGATTAAATCCCTGGCCTGCATTTTTTCTTGGAAGGCCTTTTCCAACCTACCTAACCCAATAAACCTACCAAATAAAATAATACGATCTCCTATCCCCAAAGTAGCCCTTTTAGCATCAATTGCGGTTTTTATCTCCGAGAGGTTTTTTGCGTTACTACTAGTGCCATCAAAAAATTCTACGGCATAAACATCTTGCCCTACGAGCCCCACAATATCTTCAACCAACAGTTTGTTAGAATCAATTATCTTTTCAATTTCATTTAATGGGATATCCTCCTTTATTTTCCCAACGGACTGGGCGACGGAAAAAAATTCGGCATCTTCTTCGGTAACTACCGCATCATAATAAGCCGGTGTATCCGCAACTATCGCCGATGTCCTATCCCCTCTTCCGAAGTGCCAATGTTCCCCGGGTAAACCGACAAAGGTCTGCGCCGGATTCAAAATACCCCCATGCTTAGAATCTAAATTAAATATCCAATAGTATAAGCGCCTGTTCTCTAATAATGTCTTAAGCTGCCCATAGATCTCCTGCTGACGTTGAGTATATTCCTGGGGCGGGCCGGTGGGATATTGTAAAAAATACTCCTCAAGTTCCTTATAGGCTTTCGTATTGGCTAATTTATATAATTCCTTTTCTTCCTGCGGAATTTCTGTTTCTTTCTTGTTGCCAAAAATCACCCAGGCTTTTGTAGGAATAGGCCTATTTGTATTCAGGTTCCTTATCTCGACATCAAACGCCCCTCCGGATAAATGCGGCATGGTGCGTTCGGGATTTGAAAATCTGTAATATGCATCAGCCAACGTTTCAATGATACCTTGTCTGATTGCGGAAATTCTTGCCGGATCGCGTATATTATTATCTGCCAAAAATTGATTTATCGCCGGATCTAATAATGGCGCTGTTGCCTGTTGGCGGTTCTTTTCACCGACTAAATTGTTAAGCGCCTTTGGCCGCGCTTTTCTTAAAAGCATATCCTGCTCAAAAGCAAATCCGGAAATCTTTAAAAGCTCCTCATCGGTTAATCCTGAAACCTTGCTTTTTATTGTGTTGGTTATGGCTTCTTTTATATTATTCCTCTGCTCACGGATTGTCCTGAAACCATCCCGGATAACAAGATGGAGGCCTATTTTTCTTAATTCTTTATCCAGTTCCTGCAAATCAACAGCAACCGATCGGCGCAGTAGAAATGGAGTCTGTTTCTTATCTTTAGGGTCACGCTGCCAGGCTAACTCAAAATCCGCTACGCTTACTAAACCTTCATTTGAAAGTAAATTGCTCAAGTTAATGGTTACTTTTTCTCTGTCTTCCTGATTAGAAACCTTATTAAATATATCCGCCCGAGGATCTAAAGGCTTGTTTCTAAGATCCGCGACAATATTAAAAAGAGTTTCCGGTTGGTTAACGACCACAGCGGGTTGACTGACGCCAGCAGAAATTAACTCATCTGGCGCTAAACTTTGCGCATCAACTATTTTTCCGCTGATCTCTCCTGAATTACTTACTGTACCTTCATAACCCGCAAGATACGGCATCCGACTCCTCATTGCGCCAAAGAAATCTCGCGTGCCTGCTTTAATTTTTAACATCAGCGCGCCGATGCCGGTGGAGCCCCCAAAAGCAACCCCGCCAGAAAAATAGCTCCTAATTACCTGGCCTTGAGGCGTAGAAACAGGGACTTTGAAATTATATTCTCCGCCTTTAAATGATTTTTGATATTGATTAAAATAAGTAGTTTTTGACCAGACGACTTCAGACCTCAGCCCGGAGAGATTACAGCGATCAATAAGATTAGAATATATTGTTCCTTGATTAATGAATCTTTGCTTAAACCATTGCGCCAAGATTAAGGAATAATAAACCTGGCGTAAAGCCGCGTAACGTTGAGAGGTGTTTACTTCCTGCGTCAACTTAGGAATAATTTTTTCGCGCAAGACTTGCGCGGCATAAGTATTTAGTTCTTTCTGGCGTTCATCATTAAAACTATAGGCTGCCGAGCCCTTTAAATAATCCTCTTCCAGCATTACCTTCAAAGTTGCCTTATAAATGTAAGCATTATTATTTGCTTCGCGAATAATAATCTCATTCGGCACAATCCAAGGACGCGTCAGGGTGGGAATAGTCACATTTTCACTGCCATATATTTCTGCGGCCTTATGATATAGCTTATCCCAATACTCTTTGCCCTCGGGGGTTTCCGGAGAAGTAAATCTCGCTGTATCTTTTTTAAGCTGCACGTCCGTCTCAAGGAGGACTTTTCCAACATCCGTTTGCGCTAAAAGCGGGTCAATAATATTGTCTTGCGCATCCGGACGGAGGTTTACCCAAAAAGTATTATTCGGAAGCGCTATGCCGATTAAGAAATATTGCAGCAGTGTTTCAGCCGATTTTTCAACAAAAGAGCTTGATAGAGTTTTTAGGTTCCCCTTATCAAGAAGCAGCTTAAAATTATTTAATTGGGAATCATACTGCAGATAACGCAAATGCAGCGGCCGGAATTTATCCTGCACCAAAGAATTACGGAAAGCCATAAGCTGGCCAGAAATATCCAGTTCCCCGGCGACCTGAGCAAAGCCGGATTGCTCAAAGAACATGAAAAAGCAAATAAATAAAGCAATGATTTTAAATAATTTAGTAGAGTTTATCTTCATTCTGGTTTATCAGCCATTTATAATACAATCAAAGTATGCTATATAGGTAAGGAATTACAAGGGTAAACAAGAGATTTTAAGAAAGCGCTTCCTAAATAACGATTACAAATTCACCGCGGGGTTTGCTTTGAGAAAGTTTTTCTTGAATATTTTTTGGGCTGGCACGTAAAATTTCCTCAAATTTTTTGGTTAATTCCCTGGCAACAACAATTTCCCGGTCTCCAAAGACCACTCCAATATCATCTAAGCTCGCTAAAATTCTATGGCAAGATTCATAAAAAACTAACGTGCAGTTGAGCTTCTTTAATCTCTCCAATTGGTTTTTGCGCGCGCCGGTACGATTAGGCAAAAACCCGGCAAAATAAAATTCATGGGCCGGTTTCCCCGAAAGCACCAAAGCATTTACAAAAGCTGCCGCGCCCGGAATAAAAGTCATTTCCAGGTTATTTTTTATCGCGAGATTAATTAAATTATACCCAGGATCCAAAATCCCCGGAGTCCCGGCATCCGAAACCAAAGCAATATTTTTGCCTTCTTTTAATAAGCCGATTAAATATTCTCCCTTGGTAAATCTGTTGTGCTGGAAAAAACTTGTGGTGGGCGTGGTGATTCCATAGTGAGTAAGCAGGATTTTAGTATGCCGCGTATCCTCACAAGCGATTAAATCCACGCTGTTTAAAACTTCTATCGCCCTATGCGTGAAATCTTTTAAATTACCGATGGGGGTAGCAACAATATAAAACATTATTCAACGGTGACGGACTTGGCTAAATTGCGCGGCTGATCCACATCGCAGCCGCGTTTAACAGCGATATGATAAGCCATTAACTGTAACGGCAGAACCACTAAAAGCGGAGAAAATATTTCTTCTGTTTTGGGGACATAAATTACTTCCCGGGTTAATTCTTTCATCTCGCAATCCCCGGCAGTGGCAATAGCAATAATTTTGCCTTTACGGGAACGGATTTCTTGAATATTAGAGATCATTTTTTCATAAACCTTAGATATTGGCGCGATACAAACCACCGCTCGATATTCATCAATTAAGGCAATCGGCCCATGCTTCATCTCTCCGGCCGCATACCCTTCCGCCGGAATATAGGAAATTTCTTTTAATTTCAAAGCTCCTTCCAGAGCCGAAGGATAATTAACATTCCTACCCAGGTATAAAAACGACCCTAAGTGTGAATGTTTACGGGCCAAGGTGGCAATTTTCTTTTGTTGCTTTAAAATCTCAGACTGATACGCCGGAACTTTGCGTAACTCCATTAATAATTTATTAATTCTAGCGCTCGATAAGGTCCCTTTAATTTGGGCCAGATAAAAAGCAAATAAATACAGTGCCGTCAATTGCGCGGTATAAGCCTTAGTCGAAGCCACTCCAATCTCCGGGCCGGCATGGATATAAATTACGCCGTCAGATTCGCGGGTCAACGTTGACCCTAAAACATTGCATATAGAAATTATACTGCAACCGTGCCGCTTAGCTTCCCGAATACCCGCCAAAGTATCCGCTGTCTCACCGGACTGACTGATGGCAATCACCAGCGTCTCCGGGCCGATCAAAAGATCCCGATACCGGAATTCACTGGAGACGTCAATTTGCGCAGGAACCTGGCAAAATGATTCCAGTACATATTTGGCGACCATGCCGGCATGATAGGCTGTACCGCAAGCAACGATAAAAATATTTTTAATATCTTTAATTTTGGCTTCCGGAATATTTTGTTCCTGAAAGAATATTTTACCGGTTTTCTTTTGCAGGCGGGAATTAATTAAATTTTCCAGAATTCTGGGCTGTTCGTTAATTTCTTTGAGCATAAAATGATCAAAGCCTGACTTTTCTGCCTGATCAATATCCCAGTTGATATGCGTCGTGGCCTTAAAAACAGTTTTTCCTTCAAGATTGATAATTTTAAAATGATCTTTATCTAAAACCACAATTTCATTTTCGTCAAGAAAAACAACCTCTTTGGTAAAACCCAAAACTGCCGGAACATCCGAGGCCAAAAAATTTTCCCCTTTACCCACCCCGATAATTAAAGGGCTGCCCAACCTGGCCCCCACCAGCTTATTTGGCTCATTAACGCAAACTACTCCGATAGCAAATGAACCGACTAACAGCTTCAGCGCCCGAGATACTGCTTCTTCCAAAGAAATATTTTTATAAAATTTTTCAATTAAATGTACGATTACTTCGGTATCCGTCTGACTGCGGAAGATATGCCCCTCTTTCATTAATTGAACTTTTAGCGCCTCGAAATTTTCAATAATGCCGTTGTGCACAACGGCAATCTGCCCGGCACAATCCTGGTGAGGATGAGCATTGGCCTGCGTAGGGGCGCCATGAGTTGCCCAACGCGTATGCGCAATACCCGCCAAGCCGCAAAGAGGCTTGTTGGTAACTAATTTCTCGAGTACGTTAATTTTTCCGGGAGCTTTTCTTATTCCGATATTCTTTTTATGGGGCAGGATTACTGCTATACCGCTGGAATCATAACCGCGATATTCCAAACGCTTTAAACCAGCTAAAAGAATCGGCTGCGCTTCTTTTCCACCGATATATCCGACTATTCCGCACACTTATCGCACCTTCAATTTTTAATGACCCCGACGGGATTTGAACCCGTGTCGAGAGCTTGAAAAGCTCTTGTCCTAGACCAGGCTAGACGACGGGGTCGAAATTTATGCTTCCTCCTCCGCAATTACCGGAGCAACGCAAGAAACCCGATCCTTATCCTGCAGCTTAATTAAACGTACCCCTTGAGATGAACGCCCGGTCTCACGGATATCCTTGATCGCGCAACGTAAAAATATTCCGTTCTGAGTAATAACCATAAGTTCATCTTTGTCATTTACGGTTTTTAGATTTACTGCCTGGCCGTTTTTATCGGTAACCTTAACATTGATGACCCCTTTACCGCCGCGGCTGGTTAATCGATATTCATCAATCGTGGTGCGTTTAGCAAAACCCAGCTCGGTCACGGTCAGAATAGTGGATGCCTTTTGCGGAACCACCATATCAATAACTTCATCTTTTTTAGCCAAAGATATACCCCGCACCCCACGCGCGCCCCTGCCCATCTCCCGCACTTTTTCTTCAGAGAATCTTATCGCCTTACCTTGTCGTGTTCCAATAAGCAGCTCTTGCTTGCCGTCGGTCATTTCAACACCAATCAGCGCATCCAGCTTATCTAAAGTAATTCCGATAATTCCGCCTTTGCGGGGATTACCATAGGCGTCTAGTTTGGTCTTTTTAATTTGCCCTAATTTAGTAACCATCACCAAATATTTATCTGAGGAAAATTCTTTTACAGGAATAGTTGAGCTCACTTTGGCTGACTGCTCCATCTGTACCAGATTAACAATGGCCTTGCCTTTAGATATGCGGCTAGCCTGAGGAATTTCATAAACCTTCAGCCAATGTACCTGTCCTTTATCCGTAAAAATCAGCAGGTAATCTTTAGTGGAAGCTACAAACAAATGCTCGCTAAAATCTTCTTCTTTTAATTCCGCTCCCATTGCCCCGGTTCCGCCACGTTTCTGTTTACGATACGAGCTTACCGGCAAACGCTTAATGTACCCGCCATGGCTAATCGTCACCACCACATCCTCATCAGCAATGAGATCTTCAACTTCCAACTCCTCTGCCTCTCCCACAATATCCGTGCGGCGTGTATCCCCGTATTTTTTCATTAAATCCTGCAATTCTTCCTTAATAATCGCTTCGATTTTTTTAAGAGAGGCTAAAATTCCTTGGCATAATTCAATCTTTTTTAAGAGCTCCGCATACTCCGCATCAAGCTTGTCACGCTCCAGGGCGGTAAGGCGCTGCAGTTGCATTTCTAAGATGGCCTGTGCTTGAAGCTCAGAGAGTTCAAACTCCTTCATTAAATTTAGTTTAGCTGCTTCCACGCTCTTAGAGGTCTTGATTACTCGAATAATCCGATCAATAAATTTAAGCGCAATTTTTAAGCCTTCTAAGATGTGTGCGCGCTTTAAAGCTTTATCTAGTTCAAATTGCGTACGCCTGCGGATAACCACGCGGCGATGTTCGATATAACAATCTAACACTTGGCGTAAATTTAAAACTTTTGGCCGATTATCCACCAAGGCCAACATGATAATCCCAAAAGTATTTTCTAATTGCGTATGCTTAAAAAGCTGGTTTAAAACAATTTGAGATTCAATGTCGCGCTTAAGCTCCACCACAATGCGCATACCTTCTTTATCGGATTCATCGCGAATATCGGAGATACCTTCGATTTTTTTATCGTCTACTAAACTCGCAATTGCCTCAATCAACCCGGACTTCTGCACCTGATAAGGAATCTCCGTAAAGATAATTAAATCTTTGCCGTTTTTCTGGTGTTCAATAGTAGCCCTGGCGCGTATTAAAAGCTTCCCCCGGCCGGTCGCATAAGCATCTTTAATCCCGGATTTACCGCAAATTAATCCACCCGTCGGAAAATCCGGCCCCTTAATGTAGCGCATTAAATCTTTAATTTCCGCCTCAGGATGATCCAGCAAATAAATAATGGCTTCACAAACTTCATTTAAGTTATGCGGCGGAATATTTGTTGCCATGCCCACGGCAATTCCGCTTGAACCATTAACCAAAAGATTAGGCAAGGAGGCCGGTAAAAGTAAAGGTTCTTTTAAAGAAGAATCAAAATTCGGTCCAAAATTTACAGTTTCTTTTTCAATGTCCCCGAGCATCTCATTACTCACGGCAGCCAGGCGGGCCTCCGTATAACGCATCGCCGCTGCAGAATCGCCGTCGACTGATCCAAAGTTTCCTTGTCCATCCACCAAAGGATAACGTAAAGAAAAATCCTGCGCCATTCTTACCAAGGTTTCGTAAATCGCGGCATCTCCATGCGGATGGTATTTACCCATGGTTTCACCAACGATACGCGCGCATTTTTTATAGGGCTTAGAGTGTTCTAAATTAAGCTCGGACATCGCATAAAGAATGCGTCGATGAACAGGTTTTAAGCCATCGCGGGCATCCGGTAAAGCCCGGCCCACAATTACGCTCATGGCGTAATTTAAGTAAGAATCCTTAACCTCATCCTCAATATAAACCTGAATTATTTTTTCGTTGCGTGTATACATATTTTAAGCTCTTAATGCTATATATCTAAATTTTTAACCTGGTGCGCGTGATTTTCAATAAATTCACGGCGCGGCTCAACCTGATCTCCCATTAAAACGGTAAACATCTTATCTGCTTCTACGGCATCCTCTAAAGTTACCTGTAAAATTGTTCTTTTCTCGGGATCCATCGTCGTATCCCAAAGTTGCTGCGGATTCATTTCCCCTAAACCTTTATACCTTTGAATATGCATACCCTTCGCCGCAACTTCCCGAATATAAGCCAAGGCTTCTTTTAAACTAAAAACTTCTTTAACATCATCATTATTGGTAATTCGGTAAACCGCTTTTATCTTTTTCTCCCCCACTTTAACTATGCCCGACTTAGGAATTACCGTATTGCTAAAATATGTTTCAAACTCAATTCCTAGCTTTTCAATGTTTAAAATTAACTCTTCAATTTCCTGGGCCTCAAATAGATGCAAAACGTCTCTATCTGTATCCTTACCTTCTTTTCCTGTGATCACAGCTAGCTCTTTATCAGAATAAACAAACTGGGTTAATCCATCCACTTTAACCCTATAAATAGGCATTTTTCTGGTCTTTGGATGCCTAAAACTAAGGTATTCTACAAAATTTACTCCCTTTTTGTCTAAATAGCGTCCCAGCTTATCCAACTCCACCAAAAACTTTAGCAGCTCCTTAAACTGGTTATCCGTAAAAGGCAGTTTATCTTTTACGCGAATCAATTTGTGCCCCTCTCGGCCTAAATCTAGAAGAAGATCGTTCATTTGTTGTTCAGTTTGAATATACTCTTCGCGTTGGCCCCTTTTAATTTTATAAAGTGGCGGTTGAGTAATATAAACGTGCCCCGCCTCAACCAGCTTGGGCAACTGCCGGTACAATAATGTCAACAGCAAGGTGCGGATATGTGACCCATCAATATCGGCATCGGCCATCAGCATTAATTTATGGTATCTGAGCTTGGCGAGATCAAATTCTTCGCCAATGCCCGTACCTAGAGCCGTAATGATCGTCCGTATTTCTTCATTAGATAAAATTTTATCCAAACGTGATTTTTCGACATTTAAGATTTTTCCCTTAATCGGCAGAATAGCCTGGAATCTGCGGTCACGGCCTTGTTTTGCCGAACCACCGGCGGAATCACCTTCCACAATATATAGTTCACATAAAGCAGCATCGCGCTCTGAACAATCCGCTAATTTCCCAGGTAAACCTGCTCCTTCTAAGGCTCCTTTTCTACGGGTTAATTCCCGCGCTTTACGCGCGGCTTCTCTAGCCCGTGAAGCCACAATCACCTTATCAATAATTTTATTCGCTACAGCAGGATTTTCCTCAAAATAACTCGAGAGCGCCTCCAGGCTAGTGGAGGCAACCAGCCCCTCTACTTCAGAATTACCTAATTTGGTTTTAGTTTGGCCTTCAAATTGCGGATTAGGAACCTTAACGCTGATTACCGCCGTTAAACCTTCCCGCACATCATCGCCGGTAATCGCAATATTATCTTTGAGTAAATTTTTAGATTTAGCATACTGATTAATTCCCCGGGTCAAAGCAGATTTAAATCCCGATAGGTGCGTTCCGCCTTCAATCGTATTAATATTGTTAGCGAAAGAAAACATGGTTTCCGCGTAGCCATCATTATATTGCAACGCCACCTCTACATTCACCTCATCTTGAAGTTTCTCAAAATAAACAACTTTATTATGTAGGGGATTTTTATTTTTATTCAAATATTCTACAAAAGATACGATGCCTCCCGAAAACTCAAAAATCGCTTCTTTTTCCGAACGCTCATCCGTTAATTTTATCTTTAATCCTTTGTTCAAAAAAGCCAACTCTCTTAAGCGGCCGGAAAGAATATCGTAAGCATATTCATTTTTGGTAAAAATTGATTTGTCCGGTTTAAAAGTAATCTTGGTGCCGGTAGAAGCGCTTTTACCGATAATCGTAAGTTTAGAAACGGTTTTGCCGCGCTCATAACGCTGATGATAAATTTTACCATCTCTTTTAACTTCAACTTCCAGCCAATCAGAAAGTGCATTCACACAACTTACCCCGACTCCATGCAAACCACCGGAGACTTTATAAGAATGGTGGTCAAATTTACCCCCGGCATGTAAAGTAGTTAAGGCCACTTCAACTGCCGGCTTCTTCTCGGTTTTATGCATATCCACCGGGATACCGCGGCCATTATCGACTACGGTAATGCTATTATCCGGGCGTATCGCTACCGTAATAGAATCGCAAAAACCCGCCAAACTTTCATCTACACTATTATCCACTACTTCAAAAACTAAATGATGCAAACCACGGACAGAAGTATCCCCAATATACATTGCCGGCCGGCGCCGAACCGCTTCAATCCCTTCTAAAACCTGGATGCTTGTAGCATCGTAAACCTTAGCGGCATCCACTGACTTTTGCTTGTTATTAGTTTCTTCTTTGGATTTTTTCACGAAACTTCTCCGATACAAAAATTGATGTTTTTTAATCCCGGATTTTCTTTTTTTAACTCTCCAAGCAACTCTTCTTTTTTTAAGCTCAAAATATATAACCAAGCCGAAGAATCTACACTCAAGCCCAAAATTCCCTTGCTGAAATATTTAACTCTTATATGCCCCAACTCCTTCTTTGTCAAGGCTTTTTTTAACCACTGTTGAGGCCCGGTGTCCTGAAAAGCGGTTTTTTTAGCACCCAATTGGCGCATGAGGCCGTCTAATGTATTTTTTAAAGGCTCCATATTCTTAATTAAGGCGCATCGGTAAAACTATGTAGACATAACCACTCATCCGGATAACCCCGGGCTTCTCTCCATCCACCATTTCTAAATTAATCGTTTCTTCATTCAGGTTCTTTAAAATATCGATTAAATAAACAGGATTAAAACCGATGACCAACTCCCTGCCCTGATATTCTACCGCCAATTCTTCATGAAACTCTCCCACATCCGGCGTAGACTTAGAAATCACCAATTTATTCTTAAAAACCTCTAGTTTCACCGCCTGGTAATCCGGCGTGGCCAGAAGCGCTGCTCTTTTGACGGCCAGTAATAATTGGCTACGCACCACCTTCATTTTATTTTCTGAAAGCCCCGGAACAACTTGTTTGTAATCAGGAAACTCTCCTTCGATCAAGCGGGAAACAATCCCAACACTACCCAAATCAAAAAGCGCCTGGTTACTACTGACCATTAACGACAACTCACCCTCGTCTTTAAGATTACGATTTAATTCTTGAATTGTTTTAAGCGGCACAATCATGCTTAACTCTAAATCTGATTCTACGGCCAACTTCCTTTCTGCCACGGCTAACCTTTTACCATCAGTAGAGACCAGGGTTAATAAACTTTTATTGATTTTAAAAAGAATGCCATTTAAAACATAACGCGTTTCATCCAAAGACACCGCGAAGGCAGTTAAAGATAACATTTGCCTAAAAACCCCTTGGTCGATTTTAATCACTTTTTGGTCTTTAAATTCAGGTAATTTAGGAAATTCTTCTTTGGCCAACCCCATAATCTTAAATTGGCACATCTCGGAATCAATAGTCACCTGGTTGTTTTTCTTTGTTGAAATACTAATTTTCTCTAAAGGAAATTCCTTAATAATATCACTAAATCTTTTAGCCGGAATAGTAATCGCGCCCGCTTCTTGAATATCCACAGGGATTACACAGGTTATCCCTATATCTAAATCCGTGGCAATTAACTTTAAACTGTTTGCTTGGGCTTCAATTAAGATATTGGAAAGAATCGGCAAAGCTGATTTAGTGGTAATCACGTTTTGCACGGTTTGGATAGCGTTAACCAGGGCGCTTTTTTCTATTTTAAACTTCATTTTTAATTCTCCTTCTATTTATATATATTTAAATACGTAAAATCGTAGTAATCATAATACAACACTGTTTCTGTGCACAAGAACATAACACAATATATTTAAAATAGTTACAACAAAAAACTCAACGGTATAACCTGGGAATTACTGTTTAATAATATGAATAACTTTATCTATACGTTCTTTTAATTCTGGGTTATTATTTATACTTTCCTTGATTTTTTTATAAGAATGTAAAACTGTAGTATGATCTTTTCCACCAAAAAGCTCTCCAATTTCAGGTAAAGAAAGCTCGGTTAATTCTCTGCTTAAATACATGGCAATTTGCCGCGGAAAGACCACTTGTTTATTGCGCCGCTTAGTCCTTAGGTCTTGTAAAGAAATCCCAAACTCTTCTACGACACAACGCTGAATAAAATCAATAGTAATAAGTTTGGTGGGTTCCCGGAGCAGGTCTTTGAGCACTTCTTTGGTAAGTTGCAAAGTAACCGGAGCCTCTTCCAATAAAGAATAAGCAATTGTTCTAATTAAGGCCCCCTCCAATTCGCGGATATTGGTTTTAATTAATTGAGCAATAAAGAAAATTACATCATCAGGGACATCCACCGGCTCGCGCTCAATTTTTTTCTTGAGAATTGCTACCCGGGTTTCTAAATCCGGAGGTTGAATGTCTGTGGCCAATCCCCAGCCAAACCGCGAAACCAGTCTTTCTTGCAAGTTAGTAATTTCTTTTGGCGGCCGGTCTGAAGAAAACACAATTTGTTTATGCGCATCATATAAGGTGTTAAAAGTATGAAAAAATTCTTCCTGAGTAGATTCTTTACCGGCAATAAAATGAATATCATCAATTACTAAAACATCAAGGCTGCGGTATTTTTGGCGGAAAGCCGAAGTAGAACGATGTACAATAGCATCAATTAGTTCGTTAGTGAATTTTTCGCTTGAAACATAACATATTTTTACTCCCGGGGTGGAGTTATTTTTAATTTGGTGGCAAATCGCTTGAATAAGATGTGTTTTCCCTAATCCCACGCCGCCGTAAATGAATAAAGGATTGTATGATTTGGCGGGGGCATTGGCAACAGCGAGTGAATAGGCATGCGCATGCCGGTTGGCGCCGCCGACTACAAAGTTTTCGAATGTATAACGCGAGTTAAGATTAATAAAACCCGCTCCGGGTAAACTCTTAATATTTGCTTCCGGTGGAGTATTGAGAATAACACGATTGCTGGGGGTACTGTTGACAAGTAACTTTACTAACAGATTATCCAAGCCCCTGAGTTTTAATGCCTCCTGAATTAGTTTTAAATAGTGTTTTTCTACCCAGTCTTTAAAAAATTGATCCGGTGCCTCCAAGTTTATGCTTTGATTATCCTGGCTAGAGAACTGAAGCGGCGCTATCCAAGTAGTGTAGACGGTCTCTCCGAGCTTAGTTTTTAAATCGTTGAGTATCTCCTCCCAATTTTTAGTTAGCTCTAACATTACCGCTCCCAAGAAAAAACATTTAATTCCTAAAAAAGAACCTTTGCTGGCTGTATTAGAATGACGCAACCTACCCGGTGATAAGCCGATTATCCGGACAGGCTTTTTAGATTATAAGATGACGCACAGAATTAACAGTTTATGCACAGCTTGCATAAATCTGTGGATAAGCCTTCGATTAAAATTGACTAAAAAAGCCCATTATAACAAAGACTAAAAACCTTGCAAACCGGTTAGATACGTCCCAGTAGAATATCATAACTGTTCTCGCGGAGCAAGTGAAAAAGATAAACGTTAGTTATTATACAATAATATTCACAGGCGTCAATAAAAAACTTGACCACGGCATAAATGTGTGTTACAATTCACAAAATCAAGAAAATCGCTTTTATGAATTGCGGTTCAATGTTAAACTATCCATGATTGTTTTCGTGGAAAACCCCAAGGGGTAAAAAAGGGAGAATTAACGAATGAAAAAGAATTTAAAAACACCATCAAATATTGTTGGTAAGCGACGCCATGGATTCCGCAGTAAAATGGCAACAAAGAACGGGCGTAAACTTTTAGCTCGTCGACGAAGTAAAGGAAGAAAGCGCCTTTGTGTGTAATCGAAGAGGCGTTTTGCGTTTGACCCCCGCAAATTTAGCGCTGAAGTTGCTCACGGCATATCAAAGATATTTAAGGCCAGGTATTCCGGCAGGTTGTCGTTTCGAACCGGGTTGTTCCGAATATACAAAACAGGCAATTTTTAAATACGGATTAATTAAAGGAGTATGTAAGGGGCTAATCAGAATACTGCATTGTCATCCATTTTCTGGCAAGTCAGGTTATGATCCCCTGATATAAAAATCTATGGAAAAACGTCTAATTTTGGCCATTGCTTTATCTCTTTTTGTGTTATTAAGTTGGTCTGCTTTAGCCCCTAAGCCACAACTCGTTGATAACAATGTTGTTGTATCGAATAAATCCACTGTTCCCGTCTCTACCGTAACAATACCGTCGTCTGTAGATGTGGTTAGAGAAACGGTGAAATTTACACAAACCAATCGAGAGATAATTTTTGATCCGTCTATGGCGGCGATTGTGGAAGTAGTTTTTAAAGACGGTTTGGAACATCGATTACCGCTGAAAATAGGTTTTCTTACGGATAGTAATCTTATTTTTAAGCAACAAAGTATAGCTAAAGATTTTATTTCCTTTATTTATGAAGATCAAAATAAACGAATTATTAAGAAGTTTATTATTCCTAACGCTAGTTATGTCATAGGCTTAGAAGTACAAGTTCAAAATTTATCACCTTCCCCTTTAGCGTTTAATCCGCAATTAGTTTTAGGCCGGTTAGATTTATCGGCAAAAAATACGCAATCGCGATATCAGGATATTTTTATTGGTAATAAAGAAAAAACCATGCATCTTTCTGCGGGGAAGGATTTTAATCTTTCGGATGTAAAATTTATCGGCCTGCGTGATCAGTATTTTTGTTCTATTGTTGAACCAGCGAATATGGCGGCCAGCGCTTACATAAAAAAAATTACGCCTCAGGAATCTGAGATAGGTTTATTTTTGGGTGAAACTAATTTAAAACCTGGTGCTCAGATTGGACATTCATTTCGTATCTATTTGGGCCCTCAGGATTTAAAGACAATCAATACTGCTAAACCAGAATGGACAGCAATTATCTATTTTGGTGTCTTTGATTTTATTGCTCAGCTGCTTTTACAATTATTGGGATTTTTTTACAGTTTAGTGCATAATTGGGGGCTAGCAATTATAATTTTAAGTATTGCCGTTTATTTTTTACTTTTCCCTCTTTCTATAAAACAAATGCGCTCAATGAAAGAGATGCAGCTTTTACAGCCCAAGATCGAAGCTTTGCGTAAAGATCTTAAAGATAATCCGCAGAGATTAAATAAAGAGATCATGGAGCTTTATAAGCAGCACAAGGTTAACCCACTCGGAGGCTGTTTGCCGCTTTTGTTGCAGATGCCCATATTTTTTGCTCTTTACCAAGCCTTAATTCGCTCGGTGGCCTTAAGAGGAGCGCATTTCCTGTGGATTAAAGATCTGTCTTCGCCGGATAAGGCTTTTGTTTTTAATAATTCCATACCATTTTTGGGTAATCAGGTAAATGTTCTACCAATTTTAATGGCAATTGGTATGTTTGTGCAGCAAAAAATTTCTATGACTAAGACTACCGGGGAAGCTGCCCAGCAGCAAAAGATGATGTCAATTATCATGCCGATTATGTTTGGGGTAATTTTTTACCAGATGCCATCAGGATTAGTGCTTTATTGGTTTGTCAATAGCTTGCTAATGCTCGTCTACCAATTTCGTATTAATAGTCAAAAATGAAAAAAGTAAAATATGTAGAAGTAGAAGGCAAAACAGTTGAAGAAGCGATTGAAAAGGCGTTGAAAGAATTAAAACTTCCACGCAATCGCGTAAAGATAGAGAGTTTGTCTGAGGAGAAAAAAGGACTTTTTGGTATGGCCGGGGCTAAACTAGCTAAGGTACGCGTAAGCGCGATTGAAAATAAATTAACTGCTTGACAAACCACCATATTTTAGGATAATAAGCTTAATGAGCTTGAATGTTGTACGCGGAACATTTCCAATAAGATATTTAGAATCGGATACCGAGATGTTCCTCGTGTAACAATTTGTAACATGAACAATACCAATGGGTAAAATAATTGCAATTTGTAATCAGAAGGGTGGAGTAGGTAAAACTACTACTTCAATTAACCTTGCAGCTTACTTAGCCATGGCAGGCAAGAAGGTTATGCTCATAGATTTAGATCCTCAAGCTAATGCTACCAGCGGCATTGGAATAAACAAGCATGATATTCAAAAAAGCACTTACCATATTTTACTTGAAGAAGCAAAGTTTGTTGATATTTTACAAAAAACGGCAATTGATAATCTTGTGCTCGCTCCCTCTAATCTAGATTTAACCGGAGCCGAGGTAGAACTAGTTGGAGCATTAGGCCGAGAATATAGATTAAAAAGAGCTTTACAATTAGAAAAAGATAATTATGATTTTATGATTATTGATTCCCCACCATCGTTAGGCTTACTTACAATTAATGGTTTATGTGCTGCCGATTCAGTAATTATTCCAGTACAATGTGAGTTTTATGCATTGGAAGGATTGACACAACTACATAATACAGTTAGACTTGTAAAAGAAAATCTTAATCCTGCTTTGTCTATTGAAGGGGTACTTTTAACCATGGCGGATTTTAGGACTAATCTTACTAAAGAAGTTATTCAAGAAGCGCGTAATCATTTTAAAGATAAAGTTTATAATACCGTTATTCCGCGCAATATTCGGTTGACAGAAGCTCCAAGTTTTGGTAAACCCATTGTTTTATATGATGCCAACTCTTTGGGAGCACAAAAATACGCAGAGTTAACTAAAGAGATTTTAGGTTTATAACATAATCTAACCAGGTTAGATCTAACCTGGTTAGATTGATTAGATCTAGCAGGTTGAAAAGGAGAGCCTTAATGGAAAGAAAAGCATTAGGAAAAGGCCTTAGCGCCTTAATCCCGGAAAAAGTTCTGGAGAGCGGAGAACGTAAGGAAGAGATAGTTTATGTCCAGTCTGGACAAATAAAACCAAATCCTTTCCAGCCGCGTGAAGATTTTGATCAAACTAGCATTGCCGAGCTGGCGCAGTCTATAAAGGAAAAGGGAGTTATTCAACCGCTTTTAGTGAGGCGCAAAGGGGATAGTTATGAACTTATTGCCGGAGAAAGAAGGCTTCGTGCTGCTAACTCATTGGGGCTCAAAGAAATACCGATAATTGTACGCGATGTTTCAGATCAAGATTCTTTAGAATTGGCTTTAATTGAGAACATCCAAAGGGAAGGTTTGAATCCTATTGAAGAGGCCCATGCTTATCAACATTTGATGGATAAGTTTCAAATTACTCAGGAAAAAATAAGCGAAGCTTTAGGAAAAGCCAGGACGACAATTACAAATACTTTGCGTTTGCTTAAGCTCCCGCATGAAATTCAACAAGAGATGAAAAAGGGCCGCATCAGTTTTGCACATGGCCGCACTTTACTTGAAATTGACGACGCCAATCAACAGCGCAGATTGGCGCAGGATATTATTACTAAGGGGCTTTCTGTACGCGAATTAGAGAATTTAATGAAAAGTTTCCGGCCAAAAGGACTAAAGCGTAAAATCGGCCAGGGGCAAAGAGAGCCGCTCGTGGCGGTTTTGGAAGAGCAATTACAACACGCTTTAGCGACGAAGGTTAGGATTAGTAAAAGAAAAAAACGCGGGCACATTAATATTGAATTTTATTCAGAAGAGGATCTAGAGCGAATCGTTAAAGTAATTAAGGGGGAACCTCGGGCTTAGGCAGGTCTAGGTAGACAAGGAGGAAATACAAATGGGGCAGGCAGTTTTAATTTTAATTAAACCTGATGGGTTAAAAAAATCATTAACCGGCAATATCCTTACGCGTTTATCTGAGACCAAGCTTGAAATTGTCGCGGCAAAAATGGTACGTGTATCTAAAGCCTTAGCCCAAGAACATTATAAACATTTAAAAGATAAACCGTTTTTTGGCGAAATTATTCAATATTTGCAGGGGGATTTACATGATCGCAAGAAAGTTATGGCATTAGTTTATTGGGGCAATGACGCTATAACTAAATGCCGAGATTTAGCGGGAGCCACTAACCCGGAGGAGGCGGAGTCAACTTCGATCCGTGGTTCATATGGCCGGATTACTACTAGCGGCGTCTATGAAAACGTAGTTCATGTTTCTTCTAATGACGCTGAAGCGGAAAGAGAGATTAAGCTTTGGTTTTCACCCAATGAAATTATCGTCGATCTTTATTCGACTAAAAATGAACTGCCGAAAGCAGTTCCGGGCAAGGTTTGGGCCATTCAATGAAAAACATCATTTCTAGCATGACAGGTTTTGGTAGCCATGAGGTCGAGATTAGCGCAATTGGCAGAATCAGTGTGGAATTAAGATGTACTAATCATAAGTTTTCCGAAACGGTTTTTCATTTGCCGGAAGGCCTACTTTCGTTAGAGGATAAGCTGAGGAAAGAAATTGATGTTAGAATTAAAAGAGGAAGAATCTATTGTGCGATAAATATAAAAGGAAGGCCTGTCCAGGGAATTTTTGTTAACCGTAAACTTCTTAAGAATTATTTGCATGAGCTTAATAGCGTTAAGAAAGAATTTAGGATTAGTGATGGTTTAGCTCTGGATTCATTAATTCGTTTACCGGGGATTTTATCACTTAAGGAAGATCGGCCGATCGGCGCACATATTTGGGAACAACTTAAACCTATTTTTTTACAGGCACTTACAAGTTTATTGGTGGCGCGTCAGAAAGAAGGCAGGGCTTTGGCAGGCTTGTTAAATAAAAGAAGTGTTTTGTTGAAAAAAGACCTGGTTTTTATTAAACGGCGTTTTGTAATTGCGGTAAAAAATAAACTTAAAAAGATTCCCGCGGAAGAAGAGCGTGTGGCTTTTTTAAAAGGGGCAGATGTCGCTGAAGAGACGGACCGTTTGCATTTTCATATAAATAATTTTCAACATAAACTTGCTCAGGGTGGTGCAGTGGGTAAGGAGTTGGATTTTATTACTCAGGAGATGCAGCGGGAGGCCAATACTCTGGCCGCTAAATCATTTGATTTGATTATTTCAGGCCGCGCCGTAGAAATGAAAAGCCAGATTGAGAAGATCCGCGAACAGGTACAGAATATCGAGTAGTGAAAGCCGCTAAAAGACAAAATAAACTTAAGTTAGAAAACAAGGGTTTGGTTTCCGTTTGCCAAAACCATGGCCTTCGCCGAGGAATGATTTTTGTGATCAGTGGGCCATCAGGTTCAGGCAAAACTACCCTTTTGACCAGCTTAATTCAAGATAAGAAAATCGGGAAATTATTAGTAAAATCCTGCTCGATTACTACACGGCCAAAGCGCTCGAAAGAAAGGGAGGCCAAGGAGTATTTTTTTGTCACCACCTTAGAATTTAAGCGCCTGTTAAAAGCGAAAAAAATTCTTGAATGGACCAAGTATTTGGGCTATTATTACGGAACGCCTAAGGGGCCGTTAGAAAAACAGCTTGCAGGCGGGAAGAATGTTGGTTTATGCCTAGACCTTAAAGGCGCCAGGATTCTTAAAAAAATATATCCTAATAATACAGTAACGATTTTTGTTTTACCGCCTTCTTTAAGCGTGCTTAAGGAGAGAATTCAGAATCGTTGTCGTCAAACTAATCAGCAGGAGGTAATGCAGCGTATGCGGCTTGCTGGTCAAGAACTTCAGGCAGCCCGGCAATTTGATTATTGTGTTTTGAATCAAAATTTGCCGGTGGCACTTAAAGAACTAAAAAACATTTTTGTGCAGGAAAGTAGTGCTTAACAGATTAGATCGGGGGTAAAAGATGGGTTATCAGGGAAGAGAAAAACTGTTAGACAAGAGTATGGGGTCAATTTATAAACTTGTAATTTTGGCTTCTAAGCGGGCCTTAGAGATTGCCGAAGGCCAGCCGAAATTAGTGGCGGATGATGCTTCAGTGAAACCTTCAACGGTAGCTTTGCATGAAATTGCGGCCGGATTGGTTGAGGCCAGGAAAACCAAAGCAAAAGAGTAATGAAAAAAACTAAAAAAAATATTATTTTAGGGATTACTGCGAGCATCGCTATTTATAAGTCTTGTGATTTTATCCGTAGGCTCAGAGATTGCGGGTGGATGGTGCATGTGGTGATGACTAAAGAGGCCCAAGAATTAATTAAACCGATTGTGTTTCAGAGCTTAAGCGGCAATCGGGTTTATTCGGGCGGGATGTTTGACGCGTTGGATACTTGGGATATTGAACATATCGCTTTAGCGACTAAGGCAGATTTAATTGTTATTGCTCCGGCTACGGCTAATATTATTGCTAAGCTTGCGGCAGGTATTTGTGATGATCTTTTAAGTTGTACGGTTTGCGCAAGTAAGGCGCAGGTTTTAATTGCGCCTGCGATGAATGAAAATATGTATAATCATAAAATTACACAAAGTAATATTGCAAAATTAAAGAGTTGTGGTTATAAATTTGTTGCGCCTGCTAAAGGTTTACTGGCTTGCGGTAAAGTAGGAGTAGGTTGTTTAGCAGAGACAGCTGAGATTGTAAAGGAAGTTAAAAAATTATTATAGTTTTTGGCGACGTAGCCAAGTGGTAAGGCAGTTGTCTGCAAAACAACTATTCAGCGGTTCAATTCCGCTCGTCGCCTTTAATTTTACGGGCAAGTGGTGGAATGGCATACACGAAGGACTTAAAATCCTTTGGCCGTAAGGTCGTGAGGGTCCGACTCCCTCCTTGCCCATGATTTAAGTTGCAAGCAACATAGAAAGTTGGGGCTCATAGCTCAGCCCCGCCAAAAGCTTGCGGGACTTCTCACAGCGTTTACGCGCTGTTCGTCGTTGGTAAGAGGTGTTCGCTATGAGCGGACACAAAAAATTAGGGCTCATAGCTCAGTTGGTTAGAGCGTTTCCTTGACATGGAAAAGGCCGGGGGTCCGAATCCTCCTGGGCCCATTTTATTTTTTGATAAACATGGATCTAAATATTTTAAGACATTCCTGTGCACATGTTTTGGCGCAAGCCGTAAAAGAGCTTTGGCCACAGACAAAATTAGCTATTGGCCCGGCGATAGAAGATGGTTTTTATTATGATTTTGACAAGCAAGAGCCATTCAGCGAAGATGATTTGTTGGCAATTGAAAAAAAGATGCGCCAAATTATTGCCGGCAACGATGCATTTATTAAAGAAGATTTAGCTAAGGATAAGGCAATTGGTTTATTTAAAGAATTAAAAGAGGACTATAAAGTTGAACTTATTCGGGCTTTACCGAACGAAACAGTTTCAATTTATAAAACCGGAAAAAGTTTTATAGATCTATGTCGAGGCCCGCATGTTGAATCTACCGGGGAAATTAAAACTTTTAAGCTTTTATCAGTGGCTGGGGCATATTGGCATGGAATTGAAACCAATCCTATGCTGCAAAGGATTTACGGTACTTGTTTCAAGACCCAAAAAGAACTGGATGAGTATTTAAAAAACTTAGAGGAAGCTAAGCTACGTGACCATAGAAAACTCGGTCCCAGTTTAGAGTTCTTTGATATTTATCATGAAGAGGCGGGAGCGGGATTAGTTTTTTATCATCCTAAGGGCGCGCTTTTACGCACGATCATTGAAGACTATGAAAGAAAAGAGCATCTTAAGCGTGGCTATGAAATCGTGATTACTCCGCACATTATGCAGGCGGGTTTATGGAAAACCAGCGGCCACTACGATTACTATAAAGACAATATGTTCACGCTTAAGGTAGATGAACAGGAGTATGTTTTAAAGCCAATGAATTGTCCGGGGCATATTCTGATTTATAAATCTAAAACCAGGAGTTATAAAGACTTACCTATTCGTTTGTTTGAATTGGGTACGGTTTATCGCCGGGAGAAGGCGGGTGTTTTGCATGGGTTATTGCGTGTGCGGGGATTTACTCAAGATGATGCCCACATATTTTGTTTACCGGAACAATTAGGCGATGAGATTAAAAAGATTATTGATTTTGTTTTTGATACGATGAAAGTTTTTGGGTTTGATCAGCTGGGGATAGAATTGAGTACGCGCCCGGATAAATATATTGGTTCAGAGGATGATTGGCTAAGCGCAACCAGCGCATTAGAAGGCGCGTTAAAGGAAAAAGGCTTAGCTTATGATGTCAATCCGGGCGACGGAGCATTTTACGGCCCAAAGATTGATATAAAATTAAAAGATGCGCTTAAAAGATCATGGCAGTGCGCGACGATTCAATGCGATTTTGCTCTTCCTAAAAGATTTAATTTAGCTTATGTTGATGATGCGGGTAAAGAAAAACAGCCGATTATGCTACACCGGGTTTTGTTGGGTAGCCTGGAGCGTTTTATCGGTGCCTTGATCGAACATTACAAAGGAGAGCTTCCTTTATGGCTAAGCCCGACACAAGTTTTATTAATTCCGATCAAAGACACAGTCCATGCTTATGCGCAAGAAGTAAAAGAAAAGTTATTGAAAAACAACATCCGCGTGGATATGGACCTGCATAATGAAACTTTGAATAAAAAGATCCGTAATGCCGAGATTAATAAAATTCCTTATTGCTTAATTTTAGGGGATCGAGAAGCTGCACAGGGTACGGTGAGTGTCCGTAAAAAAGGAAGCCAAGATCAAGGCGTAATTGCTTTGGAGGAGTTCGTGGGTAATTTAATTAACCAGATTCAGCAGTACAAGTAAAAGAGGGAGGATCCTATAAAAAAGTTCACGCGTATTAACGACAGAATCAGTTCACCGCAAGTTCGGGTTATTGGCCATGATGAAAGTCAGTTAGGAGTAATGTCTGTGCAGAGGGCTTTAGAGATTGCCAATCAGCAGGAGTTAGATTTAGTCGAGGTCGCTCCCGCGGCTACTCCGCCGGTTTGCCGGATAATTGAATACAGTAAATTTAAATATGACTTGGAGAAAAAAGAGCGGGAAGCAAAAAAACATCAGAAACAAGGCCGCCTTAAAGAAATCCGACTTAAGCCCAATATTGATGAACATGATTTTGAAACCAAAGTTAAGCAGGTAGTTAGTTTTTTAAAGAAAAAAGATAAGGTTAAGGTCAACCTTTTCTTCCGTGGCCGGCAGATGGAGCATTTAGATTTAGGAAGAAAGGTTTTAGATAAATTTATTCTGGATACGCAGAATGATGGGCAGGTAGAAAAAACACCGGCACTAGAAGGCAGGATTATGTCCTTTGTAATTGCCCCAAAGTAAGATATAATAAGGTAACGGCGCTAATTGGAATCGCGCCGGGGTGCGTTAATAAATTTGCGCACCTCGCGCTTAGCTGTATTGCGCGAGTGCGCGCTTGGTAGCGCGGGTGTAATTCAGGTAGACAAGGAGAAAAAATGCCAAAATTAAAAACAAAACGCGGGGTAGCTAAACGTTTTAGAATTACTAAAAAAGGCAAAGTTAAGTATTCACCGGGAGGAAAAAGTCATTTAGCTTCCTCTAAGAAAACAAAAAAAATAAGAAACTTAAGAAGGCGCAGGACGTTGGCGGGAAAAAAAGAAGTAAGATTTATTAAGTCGATGTTACCTTATGGTTAGAAGCAATTTTATCTTAACAGAAGCATAACGATTTGCGTCGGCGTGCGCTAGGTAGCGCAAATTGCGCGGGTGTGCCCTTTTGGGCTAGGAGAATATAATGGCAAAGGCTAAACACAGTGTAGCAACACGTAAAAGAAAGAAGAAAGTTTTAAAACAGGCTAAGGGGTTTTGGGGTGATCGTAGCAAACAATATCAGCAGGCCAAAAGAGTATTGGTGCACGCACTCAGATATGCTTACCGGGATCGCCATAATAAAAAGCGTGAATTCCGCAGTCTTTGGATTGCCCGGATTAATGCGGCTTGCCGGGAAGTTGGGATTTCCTATAGCGTATTTATGAACGGGCTTAAGAAATCGAAGATTACTTTAGACCGTAAAATTTTGGCGGATTTAGCGGTAAGAGACAGCAATGCATTTAAAAAACTGGTTGAAAAAATAAAAGAATAAAATACTATGTATGTAATTATTGTCGGTTGCGGAAGGGTGGGCACAGAGCTAGCGAAGCTTTTATCCGGCGAAGGCCATGATGTGGTCGTCATTGATAAATCACCGGAGGCACTTAAGCGCCTGGGGGATACTTTTAATGGATTAACCATGGTGGGTAATGGTTTTGACCTGGCTCTTTTAAAACAGGTAGGCATTGAAAAAGCGGATGCTTTTTGTGCGGTAACCGATGGAGATAATACTAATTTAATCAGTGCTCAAGTAGCGAAAAAAATTTTTAGCGTGCCTAAAGTTTTTGCCCGGGTTTATGATCCGCAACGCGCACATATTTATACGGCTTTAGGGTTGGATATTATTAGCGGCACAATGCTTCTTTCCGCGATGCTGCGCGATAAAATTATTGAGAGCAGATTTTCCAGCTATTTAATTGAATCCAAGGATTTAGGAGTTATGGAAATTGAAGCTAAGCATGATTTGGTTGGCAAAACCATCCAGGATATAAATATTCCGGGAGATTTTATTGTCGTGGCTTTGCGTAGAATGCAGGCAGTAGTGATTCCTGAACCTAAAACTGTTTTAAAAAATAAAGACATTTTAATGGGGGTAGTCAAGGTTTCCAGCCTCCAGGCGGTCAGGGAAAAGTTTCACTTAGGAGAAAAATAGAGATGTACATTTTAATTGTCGGCGCAGGGAAGGTGGGTTACTTCTTGGCCAAAAGGCTTTGTCAGAGTAAACATACGGTCAGTATCATAGATAAAGATCGCCAAATTTGTGAAGAATTGGCGAAAGAAATTGATGCTTTGGTGGTTAATGGCGATGCTTGTGATCCAAAAATATTGGAGGAAGCCGGGATTTCGCGGGCGGATGTTTTAGCCGCAGTTACCGGCGATGATGAAGATAACCTGATTATTTGTCAGTTGGCTAAAGAAAAATTTAACTTGCAACGTACTGTGGGGCGGGTAAATAATCCTGATAATGAACATACCTTTAACGAGCTAGGTATTGATGTGCCGGTTGATTCCACTAAAATTATCGCTAAGATCATTGAAGAAGAAGTTTCCTTTTCGGATTTCGTAAATCTTATGAGTTTTAAACGCGGTAAGTTGGCGATTGTGCGCGTAGATCTTCCTAATGATGCTCCGGTGATTAATCGGCAAGTAAAAGATATCGCTTTACCCAAAGATGCGGTATTAGTTTCGATTGTCAGGGGGGAAGAGGTTATTCTTCCTAAAGGCGATACTGTGCTTAAGCCGGGGGATGATGTTATTGCCCTTACTTTAATCGGTAATGAACCACAGCTCTTGGGTCTTTTAGCCGGGAAGCTTTAAAGATATGAGATTTAAATCCGCTTTAAATATTATCTTCGGGATAACCACAGAAATTTTCTACGTTTGTATTATTATACTGGCTGCATTTTTGATCTGCTGGGCAATATATTTTAAGTCATGATTCTTAAACCCCGCCTTGAAGATTTAAAAATTATTGGTTTTTATCTCGGGAAAATAATTTTGGGGTTAGCCTTGACCATGACTATCCCTATTTTAATTGCTTTGTGTTTTGGAGAGATTAACCCCGCCTTAGATTTTTTCATAAGTATCGAAATATCTGTTTTATTTGGATTACTTTTAGTTAAAATCTGTCAGACGGATAAGGATTTAAACTGGATGCAAGGCATGATTGTGGTCAGCTTGTCTTGGGTGGTGGCCATGATTTTAGGAGCAATTCCGTTATATTTAAGCGGCCACTGGAAATCTTTTTTAGATGCAGGTTTTGACGCTATGTCCGGATTTGCTACTACCGGCCTTACACTGGTTCAGGATTTAGACCATCTTTCTTATACGCATAATCTTTGGCGGCATTTAATTATGTTTTTAGGAGGCCAGGGGATTGTAGTCATTGCGCTTTCTTTCTTTGTGCGCGGGTTCTCCGGTGCATTTAAAATGTATGTTGGTGAGGCCCGGGATGAGAAGATTATGCCTAATGTTATTAATACTTCCAGGTTTATTTGGATGGTGAGCATTGTTTATCTGATTTTGGGTACCCTGGCCCTCGGGATAACCGGGATACTTAATGGGATGCGGCCGCTGAATGCCTTCTTTCACGGCGCTTGCATATTTATGGCGGCTTTTGATACCGGGGGGTTTAGTCCCCAGTCGCAAAATATACTTTATTACCATAGTTTCGCGTATGAGATAATTACTGTAATTATTATGGTTTTGGGGGCACTTAATTTTAAATTGCATTATCATTTATGGATGGGGAATCGCAAGGAGTTAATTAAAAATATTGAAACACGGACTCTTTTTGTGACGATTATTGCCACTTTTTTTATTGTGGCGGTGGGTTTAGCCCAAACGGGAGTTTATCCGAAGGCAGTAATGCTTTTTCGTAAAGGATTCTACCAGCTTATCTCCGGCCACACCGGGACGGGATTTCAGACTATCTATGCCCAGCAGTTTGGCACGGATTGGAACCAATTGGCACTGGTTGGGTTAATTTTAGCGATGGCTTTAGGCGGTGCTGTCTGCTCGACCACCGGGGCAATTAAGATGTTGCGTATCGGGATTATTTTTAAGGCTTTTAAGGAAGATCTTAAAAGGATTATTATGCCGGAGAGGGCAATTGTTATTGAAAAGTTTCATCATATTAGAGAGGTGTTTTTAGAGGATAAATTAGTAAGAGGGGCCTTAATTATTACCTTGGCCTATATAATTTTATATGGTTTAGGCGCATTAGTGGGAATGTTTTATGGGTATCCTTTTATTGGGGCACTTTTTGAGTCAACTTCAGCCGCCGCGAATGTGGGATTATCTTGCGGTATCACTAATATTGCTATGCCCGCTGTGCTGAAGGTTACTTATATATTACAGATGTGGGCCGGCCGCCTAGAGTTTATGTCCGTATTTACCATTCTGGGATTTTTATTTGCGAGCATTAAAGGAAAATGAAGAAAAATTTTAAATTAAGCTTAATAATTTTATTTTTAGTTTTTAGCCCGCAGGGACAAAAGACGGCTTTTTCGCAGAGCCTAAACAGTGGGGAGTTAATTCAAAATGCCAAGGAATATGATGGCAAATTAATTGCTTATTCCGGAGAAGTCATTGGAGATGTAATGTTGCGGGGTGAATTTGCCTGGGTAAATATAAATGATGGGGAGAATGCGTTGGGCGCCTGGATGAGTGCCGCTTTGGCGAAAGAAATAAAATTTATGGGAAATTATAAATTTCGAGGCGATCATCTGGAAATTGTGGGCATATTTCACCGGGCCTGCCTAGAGCATGGCGGAGACTTAGATATTCACGTGCAGAGTTTACGCAAAATTGGGAACGGGAGGATGGTTAAAGAGAAGTTGAATTCTGATAAAGCGAGTTTAAGCCTAATTTTATTAGGGGCGTTGTTTTTAATATGGATATTAACTCTATTCAAACACAAATAGAAACGGATTTAGCGAAGGTTGCCTCTTTACCGGCCCTAGAAGAAGTGCGGGTTAAGTATCTCGGCAGGAAGGGCCTGATTGCAGAGTTGACCAGTTCTATCCCCGGGCTGGCAGTTGAACAAAGAGGAATTTTTGGTAAACAGGTTAATGCTTTAAAAAATACACTGCTGGAACTATTTACAGAAAAAGAAAAATTTTTAAATACCAAAGATAGAGTTTTAAAAAAGAGTAATTTAGATATAGGGATGCCGGGGATTGCTCAGGAGCTTGGGCATATCCATCCGATTACTCAGATTATTGATGAAATCTGTAATATATTTAACCGTATGGGTTTTTCTATAGTTGGGGGCCCGGAGGTAGAAACAGAATATAATAATTTTACCGGTTTAAATATACCATTAGAACATCCTTCACGCGATGCCTTTGATACTTTTTATTTAAAAGATTATTCCAAGTTACTTTTACGCAGCCATACTTCTCCGGTGCAGGTGCGTGTGATGAAAACGCAGAAACCTCCTTTAGCGATCGTTGTCCCGGGAAGAGTGTACCGGCCGGATGCGGTGGATGCCAGCCATCTTTTTATGTTTCATCAGATCGAAGGATTTTTAGTCGATGAAAATATCCGGTTTTCCGATTTAAAGGGAATTTTGGAACTTTTTGCCCAGAGTGTTTTTGGACAAGATATTAAAATGCGTTTCCGGCCGCACTTTTTTCCCTTTACTGAACCCTCAGTGGAGGTAGATATCTCTTGTATTATTTGTAAAGGTAAGGGTTGTTCTGTTTGCGGCCGGAAGGGCTGGTTGGAGATTCTGGGCGCCGGCATGATTCATCCGAATGTTTTTAAACACGTGGGTTATCAGCCTAATAAATATACTGGCTTTGCTTTTGGTATGGGGGTAGAGAGGATCGCGATGTTAAAATACGGAATTAATGATATCCGATTGTTTTTCGAGAACGATTTAAGGTTTCTGAAGCAATTTTAGACGATGAAAATCACTTATAGTTGGTTAAAAAATTTTGTAGGCGTGCAAATTTCTCCCCAGGAATTAGCAGAAAAACTGACGATGGCGGGCCTAGAGGTAGTCGCTCTGGAAAAAACAGGGGAGGATTTTGTTTTGGAGATTGAGATAACTTCAAATCGGCCTGATTGGTTAAGTATTTTGGGGATTGCCCGGGAAGTAAGCGCGATTAGCGGATTAAAACTTAAAACCGTTAAGTTTCAGGAACCTAAGATAAAACCTAAGGATATTTGGCCGTTAAAGATTTTAGTATCCAATAAACAGGATTGTCCGTTTTACAGTGCGAGGGTAGTTTCCGGTGTTCAAGTTTGTCCGTCTCCGGATTGGCTGAGCAAAAGATTGGAATCAGTCGGATGCCGGAGTGTAAATAATATTGTGGATATTACTAACTATGTCTTATTTGAATTGGGCCAGCCGTTGCATGCTTTTGATTTGGGTAAGTTGAATCCAAATGAGATTAGAGTGCGCCGGGCTAAGCCGGATGAAAAAATCGTGACTATTGATGGGGTAACCAGGTTATTGAGCCCGGAAATTTTGGTTATTGCTGATGCTCATAAACCTCTAGCCATTGCGGGAATTATGGGAGGTAAAGAAACTGAAGTTACGCCTAAAACGCGTAACATTTTACTGGAATCTGCGGTGTTTGATCCGATGCTCGTGCGCCGGGCCAAACAAAAGTTAGGATTACAATCTGAATCGGCCTATCGATTTGAAAGAGGGGTGGATCTGGAAGCGGTCAGGAGTGCTTCTTTGGCTGCGCAGGAACTAATTTTAAAGTTAGCCTCTGGGAAGCCCTCTGGGTTTAGCAGTTTAGGCACAGCTAAAGTAATTGCGGCGGTGATTAATCTGGATATAGTTTATTTAAATAAACTATTGGGTACAGCTATTCCCGTGCTTAAGGTTAAGCAGATTTTAAGCAGGTTAGGCCTGCAGGTAAAAACTAAAACCAGAAATATTCTAACCGTTAAAGTACCTAGTTTTCGTCAGGATTTGAAGTTGCCTGTAGATTTGGTGGAGGAGGTTGCGCGTATTTATGGCTATGGTAAAATTCCACAAACCCTTCCGGCGGTAAAACCCAGTCGAAAAGCCTTAGATCAAAGAGACCTCGTCTGTGGCATAAAAAATACCTTATCTGGCTTAGGTTTAGATGAGGCAATTACCTATAGCTTAGTGGATCGCGAGCTACTGGCGAAATCCGGAATGAATACCGCTACAGAGTTAGTTAAAATTTTGAATCCTTTAAGCAAAGAGCAGGAAATTTTACGCCCTGTTCTTTTTCCCAGCCTTATTCGCGCTCTGGCTTATAACTTAGATCAGCAACAGGAGCGGGTACGCCTTTTTGAAATTGCCAATGTTTTTTCCGGGCAAGCAAACGCTGTCGCTGAAGACCCTTTACTGGGTATAGCTTTATGTGGAGTTAACGCATTTTTTACCAAGCAGGGTTTAGCTAAAGATGAGATCACCCTATTACATTTAAAGGGTATTTTAGAGACTTTGTTTAATCGTTTAGGGGTTAAAGGTTTTGATTTTAACCGCCAAGAAGATAATCAAATAGATATTTTGATTAACCAGAAGCCGGCAGGTTTTATGCTGGATTTAAACCCGCAAGTTTTAGGCGCTTTTGATATTAAAAATCGGCAAGTCGTCGCAGCCCAAGTTAATTTAGAGATATTATTTAACAGTATAAATTTAGGAAAAAAGTTTCTGGAAATTCCTAAATATCCGGCAATTATTCGGGATATAAGTTTTGTGATTAATGAAGATATCTCGGTAAAGGAGCTGTTGATGGCAATTAAGGCAAGGGGCGTTTTACTATTAGAGCAGGCCAAAATTGTAGATTATTATCAGGGAAAACAAATTCCTGCCGGATTTAGAGGTTTGACTATATCCTGTGTTTATCGCGCTGCTGATCGGACGCTTGCTGAAGAAGAGTTAGCACCTTTACATAACTCCATTTGTGTTTTATTAGAAGAGAGGTTCGGTATAAAATTGCGCACAGTAAGCGTGTAATTGCCAATTAATGGGGGGGGACGCGCCTAAAAGGGACACCCTTTTTAGGGTGTCCCTTTACAGGACGTCCCCTTTCTGCTTATAGGATTGATTTGGGTTTAAGTATGTGCTATACTTTTTCTAGAATCAAAGAGCTCTTTAAAGATATCCCTGCGGTGCACGTTGGAAATTTGATAATTGTTGAACCAACACTATTTTCACGGGACCCCATTATTCTTTATTGCACGTGTGCTTAAAGATAGGGTACCCACCTGAAGCCAAATCGGTTCAGACTATCAGTCCAACGGCACTCTTGCGGGGATTTTTATTGAGCGGATAACTTACGGAGCGATAGCGACGTAAGTTATAGCGTAGCGTCCGCGAAATAATCCCGCTTCTTGCGTAGTCTTACGAAGCAAGACGAAGCAGTGGGATAGGCTGATTAGTTAACTTACTAAAGTAACATCGATTTTAACTACGCATGGATTTATTCACGCAAGAACCCAGAATTTCTGATAAAAACCTCCCCTTGGCAGTACGTTTACGGCCGACCAGCCTCGATCAACTGTTTGGTCAGGATCATATATTAGGTAAAAATAAATTATTACGTCGCGCGATTGAAGCTGACCGGTTAACTTCGCTTATTTTGTTTGGTCCTCCCGGAACAGGTAAAACCTCTTTGGCCTGGTGTATTGCCAATATTACTCAGGCAAACTATGTAGCGATTAATGCGACCATCTCTAATGTTGAAGAGTTAAGAAAAATTATTGCTGTTTCCAAACAGAGGGCAAAAGAAGGGCAAAAGAAAACCATTCTTTTTATCGATGAAATCCACCGTTTTAATAAAGCGCAGCAGGACGTGCTTCTGCCCGATGTTGAAGAGGGGCGCTTGGTATTAATTGGCGCGACAGTGCATAATCCGTATTTTTCGCTTACTGCGGCGTTGCTTTCCCGGTCAATTGTTTGTGAATTAAAGGCGCTTCAGAGCACAGATCTAGTTAACATAATTAATAATGCACTAAAGGATAAAGAAAAAGGGTTGGGTAATTTTAAGATAAAACTTGATAAAAAAGCGCTTAATTTTTTAGCGAAGAGCTGCGAAGGTGATGCGCGCCGGGCTCTGTCCGCCCTGGAGCTTGGGGCTTTAACTACTCCCCCGGCCAAGGATGGTTATATTAATTTTGGTTTAGAGATTGCTCAAGAGTCTATTCAGAAGAAAGCAGTGGTTTATGATCGCGATGGAGACGGCCACTATGATACGGCTTCGGCTTTTATTAAATCTATGCGCGGAACTGATCCGGATGCGGCAATTTATTGGATGGCGAAGATGTTATATGCCGGAGAAGACCCGCGTTTTATCGCGCGCCGGGTTTGTATTTTAGCCGCCGAAGACGTAGGTAATGCCGATCCTCTGGCTTTAGTTTTAGCCAATGCCGCTTTACAGATATCTGAGTTTGTGGGCATGCCCGAAGCGAGGATCCCTCTGGCGCAAGCAGTGATTTATGTTACCTGTGCTCCTAAATCCAATGCTAGCTATTTGGCAGTGGAAAGAGCTACTCAGGATATCAAAGAAAATAAAGTACAGGAGGTTCCCGACGATTTAAAAGATACGCATTACAGCGGGGCGGAAAAATTAGGTCACGGCCTCGGGTATAAATATGCCCATGATTATCCGGAACATTTTGTAAAACAAAAATATACGCGTAAAAAAGTATGTTACTATGAGCCTACGAACATAGGCCATGAAGCTAAGATCAAAGAACGTTTAGAAAGGCTACATCAAGTTTCTTCTATCGTGAAAAATGCCTCTGGCGACATACGGGGAAAGGATAAGTTAAAATGATGCTCAGCATGCAGATATTGGTAGCCTTAGGCGTGGGGGTAATTATTTATGCTATTTTTGGGATGTTTACAGCAGGCAGCTCTAAAATTTCTCCAAAGCAAAGAATTCAAAATCAGCAATTACCTGCAGAAGATTCCGGCCGGGAGCAAAAAATCCAGCGTTTACAGAGCCAGATTACTAAGTTAGAAAACCAGTTAGAACAGGCTAAGGCCGTCTCGACAGAGGAAAAATCTGAATTAATAACCGTTAAAGAAAAAGAAGCGGAATTTTCTGTAGAGTTAAAGCGCAGAGAAGAATGGGTGGCGAAAGCGGAGGCAGAATTAGCCAAGGCTAGAGCAGAAAACTTAGATTTAAATAATAAGTTTATTGTCAAAGAAAATGAGTTGCAGGAAGAATTTACTAAAAATGTAAATTTAACCCGGGAGGTGCGTGAAATAAAAGCCGCCCTGGAGGCAAAGGAGACGGCCTGTCGGCTTAAAGAAGACCAGTTGCAGGCGCAGCAACATCAGAATGAAAGCCAGCTTAAGAGTATTAATGAGCATTCGGCGGTGATTGCGGAATTTAAGCGTAAAGAAAAAATTAGTGAGTGGGTGCCGAAAGCAGAATTTAACCAATTAAATGAAGAGTACACAAAATTAGAAAAAGAGTTAGAGCTTGGCCAGGAAAGGCTAAAAAGTTTTGCCGCCGAGATTGCGCATTTACGCCAGACAGTAGATAAAAAAGTTCCCGCGGAAGAAGAGCTTAAAATATCAGAGGTTAAATCAGAGGAAATTAAACAAGAAAAATCTACTCCGGAAGAAATTCATAAACCTGAAGAAGTTGCTCCGGCAGAAGAGATGAAGATCCCAGAGGAGAATATAGAAAAGAAGGCAAACGAAGCAGAGGAGCAGAAATAAAAGAGAGGAAGAAATAAATAATGGCGATGAAAATGTATTTGCGGACAATATTTATGGTATTATTAGTGCTCGGTTTAACCTTTTGCTATGGAGGGATTTTGGCGATGAATGAAACAATTGTGGTTTTGGAAACTAACCAGGGAAACATCGAGATCAGGCTGAAAAACGACATTGCACCCAAGGCCTGTGAAAATTTTACAAAACTAGCCGAAAAGGGTTATTATAATGGCTTGATTTTTCATCGAGTGATTAAAGGTTTTATGATTCAAGGTGGAGACCCTACGGGGACGGGAATGGGCGGGGCTTCTATTTGGGGAAAGTCTTTTGAAGATGAAGTTACTCCGCAAGCTAAGTTTGATGCTGCGGGTATTTTGGCAATGGCCAACAGCGGGCCGGATACAAACGGCAGCCAATTTTTTATTACTTGCGTAAAAACCCCCTGGTTAAATATGCGCCATACTATTTTTGGCGAGGTTACTGCGGGTTTAGAGGTAGTGCAAAAAATCGAAAATACATCAGTTAATGCTGATGACCGGCCAACGACTGAACAGAAGATTATCCGGGCATACCTGAAACAGTAAAAATGCATAAAATTGATTATCATAAAGAATTAAATTCCGCGCAATTAAAGGCCGTGGAGTCTGTTGAAGGGCCATATTTAGTAATTGCCGGAGCGGGAAGCGGCAAGACGCGTGTTTTAGTCCATCGGGTTGCCTATCTGGTCCAACAAGGCATAGCGCCCGAACAGATTCTTTTACTTACTTTTACGCGTCGTTCAGCTGAGGAGATGCTGCGCCGGGCCAGCCTGCTTTTAGATGAACGCTGTAAACATGTTTCGGGGGGCACTTTTCACTCTTTTGCGAATATGATTTTGAGAAAATACGCTAATCTTTTAGGAATTAATAATAATTTTACTATTCTTGATCAAGCGGATGCCGAAGATGCGGTAAATTTAATCCGCATGCAGTTAAATTTTCATAAATCTGAAAAACGTTTTCCGCGTAAACACGCTATTTTAGAGGTAATCTCCAAAAGTGTGAATAAATCTGAAGAGATTTCCGGAGTGCTCTTAGATGAGTATCCGCAGTTTATTGAATTTGCGCAAGAGTTAAGGAAAATTCGCGATGAATATAATAAATATAAACGTCAAAAATCGCTTCTGGATTATGATGATCTGCTAGTTTTTTTAAAGAACTTACTCACGAAGCATGAAACTGTCCGCGCCAGCTTGGGGGCCAAATATAAATATATTATGGTCGATGAATATCAGGATACGAATAAACTCCAGGCGCACATTGCTTGTCTTTTGGCCGCGGATCATGCCAACATCATGGTCGTCGGCGATGACGCGCAAAGCATCTATTCTTTTCGGGGGGCAAATTTTAAGAATATTATGGATTTTCCCAAGATATTTAAAGGCACTAAGATTATTACTTTGGAAGAGAATTATCGCTCTACCCAGCCGATTTTGAATTTGACAAATGCGGTTATCGCTCAAGCCAAAGATAAGTTTGAAAAGAATCTTTATACCAAAAAACAGGGAGGGGAAACTCCGGTTTTTATTGATTGTGCTGATGAAAATTCGCAATCTACTTTTGTGGCAGAAAAAATTCTGGAATTAAGAGAAGAAGGCATAGCTTTAAAAGACATGGCTGTGCTTTTTCGTTCCGGATGGCACTCTAATGATTTAGAGGTGGAATTGGCCAGCCGGAATATCCCTTTTGCCAAGTACGGCGGGCAAAAATTTGTGGAGGCCGCACATATTAAGGATCTGGTAAGTTATTTACGTATTGCTTACAATCTGCAGGATCAGGTTAGTTGGCTTCGCGCTCTGGAATTAATTCCCCGCATCGGCCCTAAAACTGCGTCTAAAATTATTGACTCAATTCAAGATCCGTCTAGGCTAGAGGGGTTTTGCCAGAAAAACGACCCTGCGCTTAAAAAATTGTTTGGGTTGTTAAAAGATATAGATATCCAGAAAGATACGCCTGCCGAAATTATCGCCAGGTTTCTTAGCTATTATCAGCCATTATTAAAGATCAAGTATGATGATTTTAACAAGCGTTTAAATGATTTAGATTCCCTATTAAGAATCGCTCAACGCTATAAAACAACTGAACAGTTTTTAGTGGACATGGCGCTGGAACCTCCGGAAAGGATGTTGGTCGAACCGGCGCGGCTCGATAAAGAGGGCGGCCCGCTTACCCTTTCAACGATACATTCGGCCAAGGGGTTGGAATGGCATACGGTATTTTTAATATATGTTGCGGAAGGACATTTGCCTTCATATTTATCTTTAGAATCAGAAGAAGAAATTGAAGAAGAACGCCGCCTGTTTTATGTTGCGGCTACCCGGGCGAAAGCAAATTTATTTTTATTAAAACCGCATATCGATCGTTCTCCGAGAAACTTTGGCGCAGATGGCGGCTCAGTGTTTACCCAAACTTCTCGTTTTTTAGAGCAGGGTGGCTTACTAGAAAAGTTAGTCGATGTACAGAGCGCCAATCTCTCAGATGAACTGCTGGATTTAGAGCTGGAAGAGATTATCGGTGAAAAAAGAAGTAAGAATAACGAGTTTTTTGAGACTATGGAAGAGTATTTTCGTAATGAATAAGCACCTCTTCTTTTTACCTTGAGCTCAAGATAAAAGTGTGTTAATATTTTTAATATGATTATCAGCCAGCAAAAGCCGATAAAGGATTTGTTAATTAGTCTTAAAGAGTATAATAAAATATTCTTAGTCGGTTGTGGTGAGTGCGCGACTACTTGTAAGAGTGGTGGGGAGCCCGAGATTGCAAAAATGCGGCGCCAGCTGGAAGAGGCGGGTAAAGTTGTTACCGGCGCGTGTATTCCGTCTGCACCCTGCGTAGCGGCGAAACTTAAAACAGAGTTAGCCAAAAATATAAAAGCTTTGCGTCAATCAGAAGCAGTTCTGATTTTAGCCTGCGGTTTAGGGGTAGCGTCGTTTAAAGATAATGACCGTCTGGATTTAGCGGTTTTACCTGTTTGCGATACTTTGTTTGGCGCAGTGATGGATGCCCAAGGTAACTTTTTTGAAAAGTGTTCGATGTGCGCCGAGTGTGTTTTGGATGCCACCGCAGGGATTTGCCCGATAACGCTTTGCCCGAAGAGCCTGCTTAACGGCCCTTGCGGAGGAGTGAATCAAGGCAAATGCGAAGTAGACAATCAGAAAGATTGTGCCTGGATTTTAATCTATAAGGAATTAGATAAAAAGAACAGATTAGCTTCATTGAAAGAAATTCGCGGCCCCAAAGATTTTAAAAAATCCGCCAGGCCGCATAAATTGATTATAAAATAATATGGCAGAGCAGCTTCCTTACAGCGAAAAAGTTATGGATCATTTTACCAATCCCCGCAATGTCGGCGAGATTACGGATGCCAGTGGTATCGGTACGGTGGGTAATCCTGTTTGCGGGGATGTCATGAAAATGTATTTAAAAATAGAAAATGAAATAATTGTAGATGTGAAATTTAAAACCTTTGGGTGTGGCGCGGCAGTAGCCACAAGCTCGATGGTCACTGAGATGGTTAAGGGGAAAAGCATTACTGAGGCGTTAACCATTACCAACAAAGCAGTAGCGCAAGCCTTAGGAGGCTTGCCCGCAGTTAAAATGCATTGTTCGGTTTTGGCAGAAGAGGCCTTGCGTTCAGCGTTAAAAGATTATTACAAAAAACAAGGCTTACCTGTCCCGTTTGAAGACAAGGGGCATGCGCATGAAGGTGAAACCTGTTTATAGGGAAAACCCGTTATAAATAAATAAAATGATGCAGACTAATTCAAAATTTGCAGTGGGATTGACAAAAGCCCAAATACGTAGTAAAATTCTTTTAAGATTAAAAATACAGGAGGAAGAAAACCAAAGCCGAAAAAGTAAGCTGATTACAGGTAAACTTTTAAGGAATAAGGTTTTTAAAAAGGCCAAGATAGTGATGTTTTACATTGCTTTTGGTGGTGAAGTAAATACTGAGGAAATGATTAGGGGAGCTCAAAAAATAGGCAAGGTTATTTGTGTGCCAATGTGTAGAAAAGATAAAGAAATTATGCAGCCAGCCATATTAGAAGATCACGCGAAATTAAAGAAAGGCCCTTACGGGGTTTATGAGCCTGCAACTAAAAAATTAGTTAAGCCGGAGAATTTAGATCTTGTGATTGTCCCGGGATTAGCATTCGATAAAAAAGGCAACCGCTTAGGCCGCGGCAAGGGTTATTACGACCGTTTTTTGGGTTCGCTTTCTAATAAAACGCATTCCATTGGCTTGGCTTTTGATTTCCAGATCTTACCCCTGGTTCCCACCACCACACACGATGTAAGCGTCAAAAAAGTTATCTTTTCCTAGAACTCCTAAACCGCAGGCTTAAAACAAAAATAAATAAGGTCAAAAGGGAGGAAGAGAAATGATTCTTAACATAGTTGTGCCCATATTTGTTGCCCTGGTTGCCGCATACTGCGGTTATTTCCTAAGAAAATATATTGCCGAGAAAAGAGTAAAAAGCGCCGAACTGCAAGCGGAGCATATCTTAGAGGCAGCTAAAAAAGATGTTTTAGATAAGCGCCGGGAAGCAGAGTTAGAAGCTAAGGATCTTTTGTATCGTATGCGCCAGGATTTTGAGCGCGAGATTAAAGATCGCAAGTTAGAGATTGTTAATCTTGAAAAAAGATTAACCCAAAAAGAAGAGAATATCGACCGTCGGATTGATCTGGTTGAGAGAAAAGAAAAAGAGATTGAGGTTCGCAATGATCATCTTAAAAAACAGGAAGAATCTTTAAAATTAAAAGAAAGCCAATTGCAGGGGTTAATTGCTGAAGAAAAAGAACGTTTGCAGAAAATCTCTTCTTTATCTGCTGAGGAAGCAAAGCAGATTCTCCTGAGCCGCCTGAATGAAGAATTAAATAATGAAAAAGCGGTATTTATCAGGCGTCAAGAAGAAGAGGTGCGCAGTATCGCGGATAAGAAGGCTCGCGAAATTTTAAGTTTAGCTATTCAGCGTTGTGCAGCAGAGCATACCGTAGAATCAACGGTGAGTGTAGTGACTTTGCCTAATGATGAGATGAAGGGCCGGATTATCGGCCGGGAAGGAAGGAATATCCGGGCATTAGAGATGGCTACCGGGGTAGATGTGATTATTGATGATACACCCGGAGCGGTTACTTTGTCCGGATTTGATGCCGTGCGCCGAGAGATTGCCCGCCTGAGCTTAGAGAAGCTTATCTCTGATGGCCGAATTCATCCCGGACGGATTGAAGAGATTGTGGAAAAGACCAAGAAAGAAATGGATGAGAAGATTCGTGAGGAGGGGGAGCGGGCGGCTTTTGAAGCAGGGGTTAATGGCTTGCATCCGGAGATCATCAAACTTTTAGGCCGGCTTAAGTATCGCACTAGCTATGGCCAGAATGCTTTACAGCATTCTAAAGAAGTTTCTTTTCTGTTGGGAATTATGGCTTCAGAGTTGGGTTTGGATTTTAAGCTCGGTCGAAGAATTGGGCTCTTGCATGATATTGGTAAGGCGGTGGACCATCAGGTTGAAGGTACACACGCTAAGTTGGGTGCGGATTTGGCCAAGAAATATAATGAAAGCGCCGAGGTTGTTGCCGCAGTTGAATCGCATCATGAAGAGGCGCCCGCACAGAGCATGTATGCGGTTTTAGCTATCGCTGCTGATGCGGTGAGCGCTGCGCGCCCCGGAGCCAGAAGGGAAACGTTAGAGATTTATGTTAAGCGTCTGGATAAACTAGAGTCAATTGCTAATCTTTTTAAAGGAGTGGAAAAATCTTTTGCCATTCAGGCCGGACGAGAGATTCGGGTCATTGTGCAGCCGGAGAAAATAAATGATGCTGAAGCAGTGACAATGTGCAGGGATATACGTAAGAAAATCGAAGAGGGGATGGAGTATCCCGGTCAGATCAAAGTTACCGTAATTCGCGAGATGCGCACGATTGAATACGCTAAATAAGCTATGAAAATACTTTTTATTGGAGATATTGTGGGTAGCCCGGGCAGAGAGGCAATTAAAACCCTGGTTGCCCCTCTTAAGCAGGAGTTAGGAATTGATTTTGTAATTGCTAATGCTGAAAATGCCTCCGGTGGTTCAGGGATTACTTCTAAAGTGGCGGTTGAACTTTTTGCTTCCGGAGTAGATGTGCTTACTTCCGGTGACCATATTTGGAAGAAAACAGAGATTTTCGAACTGATTAACCAGGAGGAGAGAATTTTACGGCCGTTAAATTTCCCCAGCGGTGCACCTGGCCGTGGTGCAAAAGTATTTAAGGCACGTAATGGAGCCAAGGTGGGAGTAATTAACATTAATGGCCGGGTTTTTATGGAGGCGCTGGAGTGTCCATTTAAAGCTGCGCTTAAGGCTGCAGAGGAATTGGCAGCAGAGACTAAAATTATTATTGTTGATATACATGCGGAAGCGACCTCTGAAAAAATAGCTTTAGGTTGGTATTTGGACGGAAAGGTCTCTGCTATTTTTGGCACACATACACATATTCAGACTGCTGATGAAAAAATCCTTCCCCAAGGCACCGCTTATATAACCGATGTGGGCATGACCGGCCCGTATGACTCGGTGATTGGTAGAAGGGTGGAGGATGTACTTACGCGGTTCTTAAGTTCTATTCCAGTTAGATTTCAAGTCGCTGAGGGGAATATCCAATTACATGGAGCGTTGGTAGAAATAGATGAAGCTACTGGTAAGGCGCGCTCGATTTTGAGAATTCAGAAGAAAATTTAGATGATTAGAAAACTGCCGGTTAGTTTACATAGGGTTTTGTTATTTTTAATCCTTTTTTTGTCCTTTGGTTCGGCGGTTTGTTTTGCTCAAATTCCAGAAGAATTGGAGTTTAATTTAGATTTAAATTCTCCCGTAGTCAGCCTGCCTAAGATATATAGGCCCAGCGTGGATTTAAGTGGCCGCGGTAAGCAGCGTGATTTAACTTTACCGCAAACCTTAGCGGCCTCAGATGCCCTAGCTGCCTGGCAGGGGGATTTAGGTTTTCGTAATTTCTACCGTATTCAATATAATCTCTGGGAAATTCAGCAGTTGGCCAATGATCAGGACTCCTATCAGAAGCTTCTGCATAATTATGAAGAAATAATTAAAAAAATAAGCGATAGCGGGGGGACAGTAATTTTAGATTTATTCGGTACTCCTGATGGTTTAGGCGCAATATTGGATAAAAATAGCGCTCCCCATAATTTAAAAATATATAAAGAATTAGTTAAAAATACGATTCGTAGATTTAGTTGCGAGAAAAAATATAATATTTGGTATGAAGTTTGGAATGCTCCGGATTTAGGCGATTTCTTTTTGGGGGGACGAAGCGAGTATTTTAATCTTTACCGGATTATCGGTGAAGCGGTAAACGAGCTGCGCCGGGAAACCAAAATATATATTCCTTTAGGCGGGCCCTCGGTCAGTGCCTGGTTTAGGAATATCGAGCCCAATAATATATTAACGCCAGAGGGCAGCTTAATCTACGAGTTAATAAAATATTGCTATAGTTATCGGCTGCCTCTGGATTTTATTTCCTGGCACGCTTATTCCAGTGATCCGGCAGAAGAAAAGCAGGACACAATTTATAATAAACCTTTTGTTGGGCTTATCCGTGAGTGGCTAACTTATTTTAAATTTAATCGTAATCTTCCGCTTTTGGTTGATGAATGGAGTTTCGACGGTTCAGCAAATACTTTAGCCGAAAGAGGTAAAAATGCGTATATCTCTGCCAGTTATATTCCGGGGCGGCTTAAAAATATGCATGAGGCGGGAATAGATTACCAGACATATTTTTGCCTGGAGGATTTTGGGGATAACAAGTTTGGATCAATTAGAAATTTGGGTATTTTCTCATTTAATCCGGCCCGGCCGGAAAATAAAGGATATGCTAAAGCTAATTATAATGTCTGGCGCATGTTCGAGTTGCTGGGCCAGGATCTATTTACGGCTAAATTTAATGATGAATTTGTGGGAGTAATTTCTACCAAGTCTGTTGATTATTTGGCGGTACTTATTTATAACTATATTGATCCGCAAGCGGCGATGAATTATATTTCTCATAATATAGTTTATTTAAATAGTGCAGAACAAAAGGCAATTTTGGGTATTATTAAGTCCGATCGTATGAAAAAAATCCTCGCCGGCCAGTTAAGCCTGACTACTTTACGCTTAAGCGCCAAAACTAAAGCGTTGCTTGGCCGCGCCATAGAATTAAATAGCCAGGCAAATAAATTTTCTACGCTGAATCGTAAGATCAAGATTTCTTTAAAAGGCTTAAAAGATACCTATCTTTTAAGCAAATATGTAATGGATAGCAGCTGCAGCCAAAATTGTGAATTTAAACCAAGCCCTGAAAAAGATGCAGATTTTAACCAGGGCTATGTTGAGACAATTGACTTAAGCCCTTATTCCGTTCAACTTTTAGTTTTTAAGAAGAAGCTTGTTCCGCCGGCCGTGGCTTTGGCAAGCGGAAGCCAAACCACGGCCGCACTGGCCGCTTTGTCCAGCGCAAGCCCAACCACGGACGTACCGGTAGCCTTGACGGCCGAAGTTAAACCGGAAGAGAAGGTTCCGGTTAAAGAGATAAACAATGCTGAAAATAAATAGACATATTTATACTGTTTCAGAGATCACTCAAGTGATTAAGGGTTTGCTTGATGAGCAGGTTGGTGAGATTTGGCTGGAAGGGGAGATCTCTAATTTTAAAGCCGCCACCAGCGGGCATTTTTATTTTTCGCTTAAAGATCAGGGAGCGATTATTTTAGGGGCGATGTTTGCGCATGCGAATAAAGGATTAAAATTTAAACTGGAGGATGGCCAAAAGGTTATTTGTTTTGGTAAGGTTGATGTTTATGGGCCGCGCGGGCAATATCAGATTATTGTTGAAAGGATTGAGCCTAAGGGGGTTGGTGCGCAACAATTAGCCTTTGAACAATTAAAGAAAAAACTAGAGCAAGAGGGCCTATTTGATGTTAGTCATAAAAAACCACTACCACAGATGCCTTTCACAGTGGGGATAGTTACTTCAAGTAAAGGGGCAGCAGTACGCGATATTCTGCAGATTCTTAAAAAAGGCGCCTGCGGTGTAGACATTGTTTTGCGTTCTGTACGCGTGCAGGGTGAACAGGCAGCCAGTGAAATCGCGCAGGGTATAGCCGATTTGAATAATTTTAAGCAATTGGATTTAATTATTGTCAGCCGGGGGGGAGGTAGTACGGAGGATCTTTGGTCGTTTAATGAGGAAATCGTGGCGCGGGCAATCTATAATTCCAAGCTTCCGATTATTTCCGCAGTCGGCCACCAGATTAATACTACTTTATCAGATTTAGTGGCGGATGTTTTCGTTGAGACGCCATCAGCGGCCGCTAAGATTATTGTGGACAAAAAGAATGCTTTATTAGCCCAGTTGGCCGGATTCAGGTATCAACTGGATTTTTCTATCAACAGTACAATTAGTGATTTAAAAAACAGGCTTACTGCGTTTACGCATATGCTTAAAAGCCCGCGGGATCGTTTGTTTGAAAAACAGCAGCAAATAGATGAATTATTTTCCGGATTAAATTACAATATGCGGCATATTTTAGAGTTGGCGGCACAAAGAAGCTGCGCGTTAATTCAAAGGCTGGAAGCATTAAGCCCGTTAGCGATATTATCACGCGGGTACAGTTTAAGCGTGTTTATGCCGCAAGGCTCGATCTTAAAAGATAGCAGCATGATAAAACCGGGAGATAAATTAAAAACAGTTTTACATAAAGGCGCTTTTACCTGCGCTGTTCTGGAGGTGTTTAGCGATGAAAGAAAAAACCTTGTTTGAGGAAGATTTAAAAAAATTACAGAAAATCGTTGAGGAGCTCTCCAGCGGAAAAATTACTTTAGGTGAATCGCTTAAAAAATACGAAGAAGGGGTTAAAATTGCGCAATCCTGTTCTCTGACCTTAACGGAGGCGCAACGAAAAGTAGAGTTGTTGATGAAAAAAGACGGCAAACTTTCTTTAGAAAAGTTTGACGACGCAGACACGGAAGAAAAATAAAACATGTTTTTAGAAAAAATAAATTCACCTCTGGATTTAAAGAAATTAACCCTCGATCAGCTAGGTGTTCTTAGCGCAGAGATCCGCCAGCGGTTATTGGAAGTTGTTTCTCAAACCGGCGGCCATCTGGCTTCCAGCTTGGGGGCGGTAGAATTGATTGTGGCTTTGCACTACTCTTTAAATACCCCAAAAGATAAAATTATTTTTGATGTGGGGCACCAGGCCTACGCACATAAAATATTAACCGGGCGTAATGATAATTTTTCGACACTTAGGCAGTATCAGGGGATAAGCGGCTTTCCTTCAAAAGATGAATCAGTTTATGACCCCTTTACTAGCGGCCATAGCTCAAATGCGGTTTCTTTAGGTTTAGGGCTTGCCTGTGCCAGAGATTTTTTGCCTAAAGCGGAGCAGTTTAAGGTGGTTTGTGTTATCGGAGATGGATCTTTAAGCGGAGGCCTCTGTTTTGAAGGCTTAAATAATACCGGGCACTTAAAAAAGGATATTTTAGTGGTTTTAAATACGAATGAACTGAGTATTGCTCCGAATGTGGGAGCGATTAGCAATTATTTGAATAAAATTATTTCCTTGCCGGTATATAATCGTTTTCATGATAACGTGGAAAACTTTCTAAGAACGCGTGTGCCCCGTGGTAGCCGCCTGATAAAGCTTATGATTAAGTTTGAAGAAGGCTTAAAAGGGCTGTTTGTTCCCGGGATGTTATTTGAAGAATTGGGGTTTCGTTATTTTGGCCCGATCGATGGGCATGATTTAGGTACTTTAACTACTACTTTAAAAAATATCCTGGAGATTAAAGGTCCTCGCCTTTTGCATGTTGTGACCAAAAAAGGAAAGGGTTGTTTGTTTGCGGAAAAGGATCCGGTCAGGTTCCATGGTATCAGCCATTTTGATATGCATACGGGTGAAGTGTTGATTAAAAAATCTTTATCGGGGTCAACAAGCTATACCGAAATATTTCGCAATAAAATAGTGCAGTTGGCCGGCAGCGATAAGCGGATTGTGGCGATTACTGCCGCGATGCCGGAAGGAACAGGTTTGGATAAATTCCGGGATTGTTTCCCGGAAAGATTTTTTGATTGCGGTATTGCCGAAGCGCATGCAGTTTGTTTTGCTGCCGGGTTGGCCAAACAGGGGTTTAAGCCGGTAGTGGCGATATATTCCACATTTTTGCAGCGCGCATATGATCAGCTTATTCAAGAGGTTTCCTTACAGGAGTTGCCGGTAATCTTTGCTATTGACCGGGCAGGAATTGTGGGAGAAGATGGAGTTACCCATCAAGGTATATTTGATCTTGCCTATTTAAGGAGTATCCCGAATTTAGTGATCATGGCTCCTGAGGATGGCCGGGAGTTAGAGCGGATGCTGGAGTTTGCTGTGCAGCTAAATAAACCAGTAGCGATAAGATATCCTCGCGCAGAGACTTCTTTAGAGGGTAATCTTGCGAGTCCTGTGAATCATTTAGAATTAGGGCAGGGGCAATTAATTCAAAAAGGTAAGGATTTTACAATTATTGCTTTAGGTAGCATGGTTTGCCAGGCAAAGAAAGCCCTGGAGTTATTAAGCCCGGAAGGCTTATCCGGCAGTTTAATCAATGCCCGGTTTGTTGCGCCGCTGGATATGGAGTTAATTAAAGAAACTTGTTCTACAGGTAAATTTATTTTTACTATTGAAGAGGGGATAAAAGATGCGGGCTTCGGCAGTGCCATTGCTCAGGAGTTAAATAAGCCGGTGAAACGTATGGGGTTGCCGTTTGAATTTATTCCGCACGGCTCCCGGGAATTGCTTTTAGAAAAATATAAACTTAACGCCGTAGGAATCGCCGCGCAGATTCGCCAGGTGATAAAAAATAATGGCTAAGATTATCATCGATCAGAATAAATGTAAGGGTTGTCTTTTATGCGTGAATTTTTGCCCTAAAGGTTTGATTAAGAAAAGCGTAAAATTAAGTAAACAAGGGTTGAATTTTGTAGAATTTGACGCTAATGGTGATTGTATCGGATGTATGCAGTGTGCGGTAATTTGTCCGGATTGTTGTATTGAGGTATATAAGGAATGAAAATACTCATAAGTGGTAATGAAGCTATCGCTCAAGGAGCAATTCAAGCCGGGTGCGGTTTTTATGCGGGTTATCCAATTACTCCGCAAAATGAATTGATTGCTTATATGGCAAAACAAATGCCTAGGCAAGGTGTTTTTATCCAGGCCGAGAGCGAGTTGGCGGCAATTAATATGGTTTATGGGGCTTGCGCTGCCGGGGCAAGGGCAATGACTTCATCCTCCAGCCCGGGGATAAGCTTAATGCAGGAAGGGATATCTTATATTGCCGGCGCGCAGCTTCCGGCGGTAATTGTGAATATTATGCGCGGTGGCCCGGGATTAGGTAATATCGCTCCCGCGCAGTCGGATTATTTTCAGGCAACGCGCGGCGGCGGGCATGGAGATTATCATTTAATAGTTTTGGCCCCGGGATCTGTGCAGGAAGCCTATGATCTTACTCAAGTTAGTTTTGAGCTAGCGGATAAATACCGTATTCCGGTTATGATTTTAGGTGACGGAATTTTGGGCCAAATGATGGAACCGGTGCAACTATCCGTTAAAAAAATCAAGGCTAATACTTTTAAGAAATGGGCGCTTACCGGTTGCCAAGGAAGAAAACCGAATATCGTTAAATCATTTTTCTTGCGCGAAGGAGCTTTAGAGGAGGCCAACCTTAAGCTACAAAAAAATTATGAAATTATCAGGAAAAAAGAAGAGCGTTTCGAAGGCCTGTTTTTGTCTGATGCAAAAGTAGTTTTAGTAGCTTATGGCACTATGGCGCGGATTGCTAAAAGCGTGATTAGCCGGTTAAGGCTCGCTGGCCAGAAGGTGGGGTTAATCCGGCCGATCAGTCTTTGGCCATTTCCACAAAAACCGTTTAATTTAAAAAATAAAAAGGTAAAATACCTGGTGCTGGAGATGTCTTATGGACAGATGCTTGAAGATGTAAAACTGGCTGTTTGCGGTAGACAAAAAGTAGAATTCTTAGGCCGCTCCGGTGGCGGAGTGCTTAGTGAAGAACAGATTATTAATAAGGTTAAGAAAATATTATAATGGAAAAAATATTTAAGCGTTGCCAATCTTTATATGATTTGCCTACGCATTATTGCCCGGGTTGCGGCCATGGTCTTGCGCACCGGTTGGTTGCCGAAGTAGTTGATGAGTTAGATATAAGGGAAAAGACCATTGGTATCGCCCCGGTAGGTTGCGCGGTGGTGGCTTATGATTATTGGAATTTTGATTGTTCCGAGGCAGCGCATGGCCGGGCACTCGCGGTGGCCACAGCGATCAAGAGAGTACATCCGCAGAATGTTGTTTTTACCTACCAAGGTGACGGAGATTTAGCGGCGATTGGCACCAATGAAACTATTCATGCGGCAAATCGCGGAGAAAACCTCTCCGTAGTTTTTATCAACAATGCAGTATATGGCATGACCGGAGGGCAGCTTGCTCCGACTACGCTTTTAGGCCAGAAGACCTCAACTTCTATTGAAGGCAGAGAAAAAAAGGCTCACGGTTACCCTTTAAAAATCTCCGAAATGCTGGCATTATTGCCTGGTGTTTGTTATGTCGAACGGGTTTCTTTAGAAAGCCCTGCGCAGGTGTTAAAAGCCAAACGAGCAATTAAGCAGGCATTTGAAAATCAAATAAACAATTTAGGGTTTTCTTTAGTGGAAATACTTTCTTCCTGTCCGACTTATTGGGGGTTGTCTGCTAAGGAATCATTGGATTGGATTAGGGATGTGATGCAGAAGGAATTTCCGTTAGGAAGGATTAAATGATTGAGCGTATAATTATCGCCGGTTCCGGCGGCCAGGGAGTAATGCTTTTGGGTAAAGTTTTAGCGCAAACCGCGATGCTTGAAGGTAAGCAGGTTACCTGGTTTCCGGCTTATGGGCCGGAGGTACGCGGAGGTACCAGTCACTGTATGGTAACCATCTCGGATCAGGAGATTGGTTCGCCGTATATAACTAAAGCCGATACGCTGATAATTTTAAACCACCCTTCTTTAGAGAAATTTAAGGGGATGATTTCCAACAAGGGGTTGTTGATCCTTAATTCTTCTTTAGCTAAGATTGAAGCGGATACCAAGATAAAAATATTACAATTTCCATTTACCGATATTGCCATAAACTTAGGTAACATTAAAGTTGCCAATATGGTAGCATTAGGTTGTTTTGCAGTGGCTAAAAAAGTGATCAAGGTTAAAAATATTTTAAAAGTGTTTAAATCTATCGCTCCCGCCGGCAATTTAAAAATTTTAGAAGTTAATCAGCAGGCCTTAGAAGAAGCGCAGAGGTTAAATTATGATTAGAGTCAGGTTCGCACCTAGCCCAACGGGGAATTTGCATATTGGCGGAGGACGCACGGCGTTGTTTAATTGGCTTTTTTCCCAGTCGCAAAATGGCAAGTTTATTTTAAGGATTGAGGATACCGATAGAGAGCGTTCTAAAAAAGAATTTGTGGATGAAATACTCTATAGCCTTAAGTGGTTGGGTTTTAATTGGGATGAACTTTATTATCAGAGCGAGCGTTTCGAGCGTTATCGGCTACACGCGGATAAATTACTTAAAGCCGGCTTAGCTTATATTGAAAAATCTCCCGAAGGTAAAGAAGCAATAATATACAAGGTCCCCCAGCAAAAGATCAGAGTTAATGATTTAATCCGCGGAGAGATTGAATTCGATTCTTCCTTGATTAAAGATCAGGTGTTAATTAAGTCGGATGGAACCCCTACCTATAATTTTGCCTGCGTAGTCGATGACGCGGAGATGAATATTACGCATATTATTCGTGGAGATGACCATATTTCTAACACGCCCAAACAAATCCTCATCTATGAGGCCTTGGGGTTTGAATTGCCGCAATTTGCGCATCTTCCTTTGATTATGGGGGTAGACGGAGGAAGGCTTTCCAAGAGGACCGGCGCTACGGCGATTAGTGATTATCGTAAAATGGGCTATCTATCTGAAGCGCTATTAAATTATTTATTGTTGCTTAGTTGGGCTCCGGGTGATAACCGTGAGTTGGTTAGCGTAGAAGAGGCAGTGAAATTGTTTAATATAAAAAACGTGAATAAAACTTCGGCGACCTTTGACCTAAAGAAATTAGATTGGATAAATAATCAATATCTTAAAAATGCTGACCCGGAAAAATTAGTGGATGAATTAATTCCGCTACTTGAGGTAAAGCAATATATAAATAAAGATAATTTCAACCGTGGTTACCTATTGGTTTTAGTGAAACTATTTCAGGCCCGGCTTCCCCGGCTTAATGATTTTTTAGATTGGGCGGATTTCTTTTTTCTGGATGAACCGGTAATCGATCCGGCGGCAAAGGAAAAATATTTAACGCAGGATTTGTCGAAAGAATTTAGCCTATTTGCCCAAAGATTGGATAATTTGGTTAGCTTCGATATTATTAATATCGAAGCTGGTTTCCGGGAATTAGTTGTAGAGTTAGGTATTGAGGCTAAAAAATTAATTCATCCCGTACGCGTTGCGCTGACCGGTAAAACTATCGGCCCGGGTTTATTTGAAGTTATCTATTACCTCGGACGAGAGCGCAGCAAAGCAAGATTACTTAAATGGGTAAGAAAATAAGGAGATAGGCATGTTACTTAAAAAAATTGCATTAGGAGTAGGTTGCAGTTTATCTTTTTGTTTAGGGTATTTTTATTTACCACTAATGAGTTTTGCGGATACGGTTGTGCTTAAAACTGGCCAGGTAGTTGAAGGGAAAATTATTGAAAATACAGCTAAGTATGTGAAAATCGATTTCGATGGAGTGGAGTTGACTTTTTTCCAAGACGAGATCTCTTCTGTCAGCCAGGGCAAGGCAGAGAATCTGGCGAATAAGGAGTTAACCTCACTTTATGAAGCCTATGAATCTGGTAAAAAAGTGATTGAAAATAAAAATCTTTTAACTGTACCGGCAGAATCAATGCAATCTATGGTTAATCAAGAAGTTCAGGATACCCGGGTTACTGAGAATGTAAATCCTGCTGCGTTGCCTCAGGTAGCCGGAGCGGTTAATTCATCAGCGCAGATGCAGGCGGCTCTTGCTCAGCTACCTAAAGAGTATCAGGAAATGCTTAAATCCAGGTTACAAAATATGCAGGATGCTGGTAGTGCCGGCCAAACACCGGGTGGGGCTCCTGTGGATTTGTCTAGTTTGCCGCCAGAGTATCAGAATATGATAAAATCAAGTTTAGAGAAATTACAGCCGAACACACAAACGACAAAAAATTAATTTTCCGGTGGCCTTGAAAAACAGTAGTAATTTGTGTTATAGTTTAGTATAAAGTATTTAGTTAAAGGCGAGGGGTAAACTACCAGCGGGCAGGCAATGCCCAGGAACTAAAGCCAAAAAATTTCCCCTTGCCTTTATTTTATGGTGAAGTTATATAATAAGGCTAATCTTAAGAGGGCGTTTCTGATTTCTTGTGTAGGTTCTGAAGAAATGGAAACGGCCTTTTTGTTTGCTTATATTTTTGGAATTTGTGATAAAATGTAATCGAAGGTAGTTTTGCTGCTTTGTTCTAATACTAATTACATAATTAAATTAGGGGGGCCAGGATGAAAAAGACAATTGTTGCAGTTTTTTTATTAATGAATATTATTATCTATGCTGGTTGTTTTTCTCCTTGCTTTTGTCAAGAGCAGTATCAGATAGTGCAATCGGAGTCATTTAAAGGTAATATTGTTTATCTAGACTTTGTCAGCTCAAAGATTACCGTAAAATATCTCCAGCCAGATGGGAACAACGATGAAATTACGCTGCAAGTGTCATCACATACAAAAATTAATAAAGGTGATCTGCGTATAGCGCTTACAGACCTAAACAAGGGAGATGAGGTTGGTGTTGAATATTATGACGATCCCGGATCTTTCGATGCGCCAAAAGTAAGCCAAATAAATGTAAAACCTCTATTCTAATAGTCAAATTTTATCCCCAGGGCTGAACTTAACCGTTTTAGCCCTTTTTGTTTGCTTACAGTTTTGGAACGAAAGTGGTATAATTAAAACAGCAGCATGCTATATAACGATTACTGTAAAATCATATGAAGATAAAGGCGAGAAGCTGGTTAATATTTATTATTTTATCAATACTCTGTTTTGGAGTTTGGTATAAATTTGAGTATCCTCGTTTTGCCTTTATGCAGCTATCTTTTAGCAAACAACAGGCATGTTCGGCAGCTGAAAATTATTTGTTGGCCAAGGGCGTAGACATAAACAAATATACAAAAACCATCGTTTTTGAAGCGGATGAAGGTTTTAACCGTTATCTGCAACATTCTACGGATTTAAAAGGAGAAGAAGACTTCATCTCCCGGCACGATTTCGATTTATTCTTCTGGAAGGTCAGGTTTTTTAAAGAGCTTCAGAAGCAAGAGTATATTATTTATACTAGCCCCCGTTCAGGTAAGATTATCGGTTTTATACACTTAATCGAAAGCCTGGAATACCGGCCGGATTTAGGAAGGGATACGGCAAGGCAAAATTCAGAGTCATTCTTAAAAAATAATTTCAATATAGATTTAGAAAAATATGATTTTCATGCAGAAAAAAGCAGGCGTTATGAAAACAGAACGGAGTATTCATTCTCCTGGGAAAAGAAAGGGGTGTATGTTCCCTGGAAACAGGGGCAAGGGGGAGCCAAATTACTTGTAGAGGTTACTGTTGCCGGAAATGAAATAAGGGAATTTTATAAAAATGACTTAGAGCTGCCGGATAAGTTTCTGCGCTATGTAGAGAACCAGCTTGTTTTGGGAGAATATTTATATAGAATTTTTTACTTTTTGCTCTTAGGCTTATTGGTTTGCTCCATTAGCATTGCTTTGAAGCGAAAACAGGATTTTGTTCCGCGGCTAACCAAGAAATGGTATTACTATGTTTCGGGATTCCTGGTGGTGATTAATGTTATAGATATTTTTAACAACTTACAAAATATTATTATGGCCTATCCGACCAGCGCAAGTTTGAATTCTTTTCTCGGGCTATCCATAATGCGGGTATTATTTAATGTTAGTTTTTTGGCACTAAGCTTT
>Ga0247841_10001360_pt1 | contig 56283 bp, 41 predicted proteins | sample LaCruzMarch2015__2_FD_192410 | JGI IMG/M metagenome (GOLD analysis project Ga0247841, IMG submission 192410) | Freshwater microbial communities from meromictic Lake La Cruz, Castile-La Mancha, Spain - LaCruzMarch2015_18m | ecosystem: Environmental > Aquatic > Freshwater > Lake | place: Spain... | reverse complement strand
GCATGCTCCAGCCTTTGCGAAAGAGCTTCACGGCGTCCATACGGACCTGGGAAATGTGCGGAATGGTGGGATATGGCATGTACCTCATTGTGCAACAGGGTGTTGCGAAGGTATTGAACCATTACGCATCTTTTGTATTTTTTACGATTATGTTGTATAATATATTTAATATTCATACCCCTTCTATGACCACTCCCTCCCCTCTCCCCGAGGAATATCTTCAGGCTTCCACTGCCGATCTTCCGGCTCCTCAGCATCTGGCAAGCGAAGAAGAGAAAGCGCAGCAGCTCATGGAATTGCTCCTCAAAAATCTTTAAACACACATCTTCTCCTCACCCCATGCTTTTCAGACCACTTTCACGGAATTCCACTCGTGAGCACCGCCTACTCTCCTTTGCAGCTGGCGGACCGGAGGGCAAAACAGCTGAGCTACCAAAGGCAGCGACGACGTTTTCCGAGGCAATGCAGCCGTCTGCCGATCAGAAGACGACTCCTCCCGCCGTCGATCAACACAGAGAAGATCCTAAGGATCACGTGCGTTCCGAAGAGGAACAACGTGAACAAACCCTTCCCAAGATCGCGGAACGAATGGAGGGACGCGAAGAACAACAAGCCAAGGAATTCATTGCTGGAGCAAGGGAAATACTTGAAACAGACGAGGAAAAGAAGGTATTTGATACCGCACTGAACGCTCTGACGCCGCAGGAGCAAATCATAAACTATCGTGTAATGTCCGCTTCCTGTCAGTCCATCATGCAGAATACCAATATTTCGTTACCAAAAAGTTCGGTGGATAGGGTCGGTCAGAGAGTATTCCTGGGTAGAGTCATGTTCAGCAGTATGCCGCTCAATTTGAAATTGGATCACATACCAGAAAGCCTGCGACGCACGCTCGATGCGGCGAATGCCGACCTGAAACTCCTCACTTCCGCAGAAGATCGTCAAACGTATGAAGCAACAAGACTAAAGATGGCTGCCGCAACCAAGGCATATCTGGATCAGCCGGAGAATGCTCAATTGAAACAGACGCTGGTTTCAAAGCATGAAGCCGGAGAAAAAGAGCTTCAGGAATTCGTCGATGATAAGAAGTCATTGGCGAAAGGTGGGAAATTCAATCAATTCATAAAGTCCGCCGAACAAATGGGGCAGGATATCTCCAAGGAACTCCTCCGACTCATAGAACGCTTGGATGGCACGCATGACATGCGCTACAAACTGGTAACCGATCCATTGGTGCCCGATACATTCCTGCTCAAATTGCAGCCCAAGAAGCCGGAAAAGTATGCACTGGTCCTTGAACACGCAAAAAAGAACGTCATGGCCTCTTCACAGGTGCTAGAGAAGACAATCTCAGGTGAAAAGGAGATACAGATCCAGGGGCTCGATGCGCTGCAAGTGAAGGTCATCGTCGCAGAATTGAATGAATTGAAGCCAAAGAAAGCAGAAAGGAATCTCTAATCGGTCTCGCAGGACAGAACGAGGAATTATTAGCGTAGAATAGCTCCATGCAGATCCTGATCGGAAGCAATAACAAAGGCAAAATCATCGAAATCTCAGAAGTCCTGCAAGGGCTACCACTCGAAATTATCCACCCTGCACACTTGAACATTACCGATGCGCCCCCTGAAACCGGTGCAACGTTTGAAGAGAACGCCTTGCAGAAGGCACGCTTCTACTTCGAGAAGACGCAGCTTCCGACAGTCGCCGACGACTCCGGCATCATCGTGGAGGCGCTGGAAAATGAATTGGGTCTCCACACACGCCGCTGGGGGGCAGGCCCGCAAGCCAGCGATCAAGAGTGGATTGACTTCTTTTTGGAGCGCATGAAAATGGAGAAGAACAAGCGTGCTCGATTCGTTTGCTCGATTGCCTATATCGATCTCCAGGGTGCGAACTACACGTTCGAAGGCCGCTGTGATGGGCTGATCACGCCAACGCTTGAGGCAGAGTACCTACCGGGTCTACCCATCTCTGCCTGCTTTATGCCCGAAGGCCATTCACGTGTATTTTCAGGGCTTACCATTGAACAAAAAAATAGTACGAGCCATAGAGGTAAGGCCACACGGAAACTTGCGGATTTTCTCCGTGAAACGCAGGAGCCACACCAATATCTAACCGACTAACATCCCCTCTCCCAACCCAACTCCACGCAATGCGACTCGAACGGAATTCTTTTCCTGAAACAACATCCTTAGAGCCTCAAGTTCATCTCTCCCAATAGATAACTGTTCTGCAGCGTGAATCTGCTCTTCAAGCTCCGACACCGAATCGTCTTCGTGCTCTGCAAGATAATGGTCGACATCAGTGATAATCATAACCCCATTCTAAGATAACTATCTTTATATTTCAAGTTATTGTACTTGTCCAGTTTTGAATCATTGCATGACCAATACTAAGTATTCAGACCCACCAATCGACACGAGGAGTACACTTTTCGCATGAATGAACAACCTCTCATCCTCGATCCACTCCTCTCTCTTAAATTGGATGATTTGCAGCATGAAATCTCTTCCTGGCAGAGTAACCCTCCAACGTTGGAGCAGGTGAAGGCAACCGCTCGAGAAGTCGGTCATCTGTGGTTACAGTTTGGGCCACCGTGGCAACGATCGGAAGATGTGGTTGTTTACACCGCAGAGCGTTTTGCCGAAGTAGGCAGTGCGATTCGTGCGTCGGGGAACTCTCAAGAAATCCGGGAATGTGTAACATTTGTCCTGCAACGTGCCATCCGCTGTCTGGAAGAGAAGCACGGACGTACCGGAACCAACGATTGCCTCATGCGAATGCAAGCGGAGTGAAATCCAGCGCCAGAATCTTCGCCCACACAGCCTCAACGACCTTCTTAAGTTCATCGATTTCACTTTGAGCAATGATAAACGAACGCTGCACGGGATGCTCAGTCCCCTCCCCGATAAAATCAAGTATGTACTCCCGCGGTGTGATCAACGCATTCTTTTCGCCTAATAGGAGCGCGTAGAAGACAAGCTGACGGTAGTAATCACCATCTTCACGGATCTGCTTTTCTGTGAGAGGATGACCCGTTTTGTAATCGATGATGACTGCATCGGAGGACTCTGGGGCAAGGAAATCGATGCGGTCGATCTTGCCCTTGAGTGGAATATCGCCGAGGTGTGTCTGGATGCCGAACTCCACTTTGTGAATCAGCGAACGTGTGCCTGCAAGTCGGACAGTGAAATAGCGCGGCAGCGCTTCTTCGCCCAGATGCTGCAAGCGTGCGCGCTCCTTCTCCGTGAGGATTTCTCGCGCTTCTAAATAGGATCGGAATGCACCCACGAAGCCTGAGGAATCCAATGGAGTTCCCTGCTGGACGGAAAGGCCCCACTTCCGCAAGGCATCGTGCACGGCATTGCCGTAAATCAAGCTGGATGTCTTTGCCTGTGGCATCTGAAGTAAATCCATCTGCAAGAATAACAGTGGATCTTCCAGAAAGTGATTGAGTGCGGTGACGGAGAGCGCGTAGTCCCTTAGACGCTCACGGAGGAATGCCCGCATCTCCTCATCCATATCGCGAACAGGATGAGCCAAAAGGAGGAGTGCCTCCTTAGGATTTTTCAATGCTTGTTCCTGCTCCGGCAATGCCCCCGCCTCCGCAAAGAATCCTGAGGGGGAAACGGATCGAAGCTTGTCTCCCGTCGTGAGTTCTTTGGGGCAGGTGAAAATAAGCTCGCGTTTGGCACGCGTGAAGGCGACATAGGCGATACGCCGTTCATCCTGGGCCCTCTCGTAGGTCTTTTGATCCTTATGCCAACCGAAGAGCAACTCCTCCGGCAGTGAGAGTGATGAGGGATTGCGCTTCTTATCCCAATGACCTTCCCGGAAGTTTGGAAGGATCACCACGGTGAACTCCATACCTTTGCTCTGATGGACTGTCATGAGCTGCACGCCAGCTTCACTCAAGTGCGGCAGGCTAAAGCCCATGCGGATATCGGAGTAATCGGCGTTCTCATAGAACCCAAGCTCATCGATGAATGTCTCTGCTGTGAGACCAGGCTGCTCGTAGGCACGACGCTTGATGCGATCAAAGAATTCCTGAAGAGCTGCATAGTGAAGGATTTCTATATCGTTTGAGCCCTTATTTAAGCCAATATCAGGATTAATGAGCTTAGATTGTTTGAGGAGTTTCTCCAGGGTATCGACAACGGTTCTTAATTGAAGCTTGTTATGCAAATCCAGAAGAATATCTCTTACATCAATAAGTTTTGTTTTAGATTTCAGCCCTGATATAAGCCATCTTTCTATGGCTATACGTAATATACTTTCTTGGTTCTGAGGATCTTTATCCAGCCCGGCTTGATCAAGTTCAAAAAGAATGCAATAGAGGCTTACTTTCCCCTCTCTGGCTGCCAATTGGAGCCTGCCGATGTCTGCAGGGTGCAATCCAAAACATTCACAAGATAGGGCTTGAGATAGGGCTGAATCTACTTTTGGATTAAGAACAGCCTTCATGATGGCAATCGCCTGCAAGACAAGTGGATTGCCCAGGAGATCGGCCTTCCCCGTCACCTCCACCGGAATGGAACGTGCGGTGAGGATCTGATTCATCATCATGACTTCGGCATTCGTTTGGCAGAGAATAGCTATCTCCTGCGGTGGGATATTCTTCTTGATCCTCTCTTCCACGATATCCGCGATCAGCCAGGGCTCTACGGCATCGCTCTGTGCAAGAAGGAGGGTGGGGCTGGGACCGGATTTCTCCGCCGCACCTGATGTCAAATGCTTGCTGAGTCCATCCACCTGACCCACCAGTCGCTCAGTATTATGAGTGATGAGTGACTCTGCGGCATCCAGGATCGGCTGTGTGCACCGGTAACTGACAGTGAGCGGAACAATCGGTGCGGCAGGGAAACGAGTCCGGAACTTGAGGATATTCGCCAAGTTGGCCCCCTGAAACCGATAGATCGCCTGATCGTCATCCCCTACTGTGAAGAGGTTGGGCTTATCCTCAGGCGTGCGGGGAGTCGTAAGCAATTCCACCAGGTGGTACTGCGCTCCATTGGTATCCTGGAACTCATCCACGAGCACGTACTGGTAGCGCTCCTGGAGACCAGCAAGCAGCCAATCCTCTAGCTCCAGCGCCTTGGAGGCAAAGAGGATCATGTCTTCGTAATCGTAGCGCTGCGTGCGCTGCAGCATCTCCTGATACCGGAAGAAGAGTTCCAGGAATTCCTTGAATTTGCGCGCGGTGAGCAGGTTCCTCTCATGCGTCTTGGTCCCCTCTTTGCTCTCCCCGGCCAATTCCTGCTCGTAGCGATCTGCCAGTTCCAGCAGATGCGTACGATCCGTCACGCCCTCACGCTTGAGCTCACTGATACGCTGGATCAGATCGCGGGTACGTGTGTAGGGGGATTTTCGGCTTACCAGAACGCAATTGGGCATTAGCTGATCAATTATTTTGTTCACCTCGCGGTAGCGCTCGATATCGCTGATGGGCTCCAAAGCGGACCAGGAATCGAACACGATAGGATTTCCCGCAATCAAATCGGCACAGAACCCGTGGAAGTTCCTGACCGTAACACCATAGGCATCCGGTCCGATCAGGCTCCTGAGGCGCTCCCGCATGGAGGTTGCTGCGCTCACCGAGAAGGTAAGGCAGAGGATATTACTAGGCCTCGCATGGGTTTTTTTGAGGATATTGGCCACACGCAAGGCCACCACCTCGGTCTTGCCTGTTCCCGGCCCCGCTATGCACATCACCGGCCCTTCCACACTATCCACCGCTCTCTTTTGGTCCGCATTTAACCGCGCATACGCTTCATCAAACCCACGAGAAGAAACGGATGCCGTGGACTTGGCTGCGCGGGGCATAGACAGAGGATAGCACAGGGTGAGTTTCCATCTTCCGTTCCATGCACCACCACTGCTACTCTGCTCACCATGAACATGCCAAAAGACCCTATTACTCTTGGTGCGCTTACCGTCATCTTTATCGTCGTCCTCTTCCAGGTTATTCTTCCTGAGCGCCCACTCCCGCCTCCTGAACCGTCCGCTCCGGCCCTCTCCACCACTCCCTGCCGCGGAGAGCCCATCGCCGTGAACTTTGCGTTCACCGGAACAATCCACGAGGACTGGACCTGCAAGATTCAGTGTACGGATCGCAAGCTCCGCTACATCCTCTATAGTAATGGAATAGCAACGCAGTGTGAGGAGTTACCCGGCTGCAATGACTACGGCGAAGACCACAATATCACCTGCGCGCCACCGCTGAAGACGAATAACCTTCCAAAGTCTTAGCACGGGAATCAACGCCCCTTCTCCAGCGCCACTCGAACGCCCAGTGCAATAAGCAGCCCTCCGAAGCACCGCTCAACGATGTGTTGCACTGAGAGAAAACGACCGTGAATCATGGAATGCGAGAGAAGGGACGCAACAAAGGAAAACCAGAGGAAGGTCACGGAGCACATCTCCACTCCGTACAGGATCTGCAACCACAGAGAAGTCCCTGGATGGATCACCTGGGTGAATAGGCCCAAGAAGAAAAGCGTCACTTTGGGATTAAGTACATTGGTTAAAAATCCAAGCCTCACTGCAGCCAGAGGAGCCAGATGCCGATCACTGGCCGCTTTGGCCACGGTTTCGATACCGGCAATCTTCCTGGAGCGCAGAGACTTGATTCCGATATAGATCAGATACCCTGCACCCAAATACTTGATGATGGAGAAAAGGAGAATAGAGCGCGAAATGATCAAACCGATCCCGATGAGCGAATAGGTGATGTGAACCGACATCCCCAGTGCCAATCCTGCAGCGCAGTACACACCCGTCCGTCGCGAATAGAAGAGACTGCTTCTGCTGATGATCGCAAAATCGGGACCCGGGCTTAAGAGCGCCAGGAAATGGATGACGGCAACTGCCAAGAACTCTGAGAGGTGTGTCATGGTGCCAAAAAAGAATCACCAACTGCCCAGCTCGTACGCGCAGTGATCGCACTTCTTGAAGGACTTGCCCTCGCGGATCACATCGATGAGCGTGCCCTTGCGGCACTCCGGGCAGAGCTTGCCCGTAAGGAACGTCTGCACGGGAGAGAAACCCACGCGTTTGGGAGAACTGCCGTGTTCGCGGATGGTCATGGAACGCGGGTGGTCACGCATCTTCTGTAGCACTTTAGCCTCGATCTGACGAATGCGTTCGCGCGTAACGCCGAACTCCTTGCCCACCTCCTCCAGCGTGTGACCGATACCATCTTTGAGCCCGAAGCGCATCTCGATGATCTTGCGCTCGCGTGGTGTCAAGAACTCCAGCATGGCATGCACGTTCTCCTTCCTGAGCTGCCGATTGGTGGCGTCGAACGGGTTCACGGCGTCCTCGTCTTCGATGAAGTCGCCGAGCTTGCTGTCTTCCTCGGACCCCACGGGCGATTCCAGCGAGATGATGTCCTGGCTGATCTTCTGGATGTGGCGCACCTTCTTGATATCCATCTCCATTTCCACGGAGAGTTCCTCCACGGTCGGCTCGCGACCCAGTTCCTGCACCAATCGGCGCTGCGTGTGCGTGAGCTTGTTGATGGTCTCTACCATGTGCACCGGGATGCGGATGGTGCGGGCCTGATCGGCGATGGCGCGCGTGATGGCCTGTCGGATCCACCAGGTGGCGTACGTGGAGAACTTGAATCCGCGGTCCGGATCGAACTTCTCGACCGCGCGGAAGAGTCCGATGTTCCCCTCCTGGATCAGATCGAGGAACGAAAGTCCGCGACCGATGTACTTCTTAGCGATAGAAACAACAAGGCGCAGGTTGGCCTCGGCCAGTTGCTGTTTTGCGGAAGCATCGCCTTTGCGGATGCGCCGTGCCAGCTCGATCTCTTTACGTGCATCGATCAACGGCACGCGGCCGATCTCAGAAAGATACATACGCACAGAGTCGTTGCTGATTTCGAGCAGATCCACTTCACGCTCACGGCGGCGCTTCTTCTTCTCTTCATCGGAGATATCTTTGTCATCGATTTCAATCCCCGCCGTAGCCACCACCTGCATGGCATCCTCTTCCTCCAATTTTTCCACTTTGTCATCTCCATCGGCGTCTTCTCCGTCCTCATCCTCTTCCACGTCCGAAGCCGCAATCTCCGTAAGATCTTCCGTAGGCTCAGGAACGGGCAAGGTGACTTTGGCTCCCTCCTTCTTCTTCTCCCAGATCAAGACATCCTTCACGTCGATCACCTGGATACCCAGATCCGTGAGCAGCGTGTAGATCTCATCGAGCAAATCCACGTTCTCTTCCACGGTGGGAACCACCGCCATGATTTCCTGATGTGTGACGTAGCGCTGTTCGCGACCCTTCTTAATCAGGTGTTTCACTGCAGGAGGAAACTTCTGCAGATCCTCCTCAGTTGGCTGAGGGATGAACTTGCGTGGATGAGAGGCCATAGCCGAGCCAGTATAGGCGATTGCGTGCAAACGCCAAGGGAAAAGTGACTGGGATTGGGAAGTAGGGATTGGAATATTGGAAACACATTGAAGAGGCTCTTCATATTTTCACAATCCCCAGTGCTCCAATCCCCAATCCCTATCCCGCCATCTTCGCCAATTTTAACACTTGCTGGTATTGCGTACTGAGCTGCGCCTCTTCCAAGGGCTTGCCCTGTGCATGCGCCTCTTTGAGCTTCTGGGCGATCTCAAGCTGTTTAACTTTAAGCGTAATGCGATTGGCGCGCTGGCAATTCTTGCGTATCTCACGCGCAGCCAATCCCTCGGACCACTCGTTCAGGCCATTCACTTCACAGAAGAGCAACAGGATGGCAGCGCGCTCTCGGTACTCCGGCGTAAGATCAAGTGCTTCTGCAGTCAACAATTCTACAGGAGCATTTTTAATAGCTACGTAGAGCGCTGCAGCAAAACCATTGTCAGGTTCAATCAATTCCGAGAGCAGGGGCCGCAAGTGCGGGTAGAGAAAGAGGAGTCCCAACACCACCTCCATCGGAGAAAATAAATCTGTGCGTTCTACGGGTGGAGCAGAATCCGATGATTGCGCAGCAGACAGGTACGGCAGGCGCTTGAGATCCTCACGCACAGCTTCTTCCGTGGTACCCAGCATGCTTGCAACTCTGCCTAAGTAATGTGCCTTCTCCACGGAAGAAACAATAGACTCTAAGAGCGGGAGTATCCGGATAAGCACTGCGCGCTTTCCCTGTACGGAAGACGCATCACCCTTTTGCAGATCCTGCAGGACGAAATCAAAATATGGAACGCCACCATCCGTGAGGATTTGATGCAAGAGATCGGGATGTTTAAGCGCCGCTTCATCGGGATCCTTTTCCGTGAGTGTCACCGCCTGAACGTGAAAACCTTCACGCGCAAGGAGTCCGAAGGAGCGTTCCGCGGCATCGCGGCCGGCTCGGTCTTGATCTAAGCAGAGGACAGCAGACTCAGCGTATCGCTTGAGGAGTTTTACATGTGGTTCGGTGAGTGCCGTTCCGCTCACGGCCACCACGTTGGGGCAACCCACCTTGTGGCACGCCAACAGATCGAAGTACCCCTCGACCATGATCACGGACCTGCGCTCTCGAATGGCATCCTTGGCATAGTTGAGTCCATAGAGAATATTCGATTTGCTGTAGAGCGGCCCCTCCGAAGAATTCACGTATTTGGCATCCTCTTCGCCCATGGCACGCCCGCCAAACGCCACCAAATTTCCTTGAGTATCATGAATCGGGAACATCAGGCGATTACGGAACCGATCGTAGATACGTCCCTCCTGCAGATCCTTCTGGACCCCTAAGCCCGCAGCCACAATTTCACTGCGACTGAATCCTTCTTTAAGCAGATGCTCATACGTCGCAGAGAAGGAGTCTGGAGCGAACCCCAAACCAAAGAATTCAATCTGCTCCGATGGGACAAGACGCTTTAGAATGTATGCCTGGGCGGCAGGAGAAGTCCTAAGCTGTTCACGGAAGAATCTAGCCGCCGCTTCAAGGCACGCACGCAGGCGCTCCTTCTCATCCTTGGGCAGACTCGGCTTGGACTCTCGCACTTCCAGCTTCACTCCTGTTTTCTCCGCCAGATCTTTAAGTGCTTCACGAAAGTCCACGTGCTCAATTTCCTGATAGAACTTGAAGATGTCGCCGCCCTTCTGGCAGGCAAAGCAGTAGGCCATTCCCTTATCAGGAGAGATCTGCAAACTGGGATGACTGTCATTGTGGAAGGGGCACAGTGCTACAAATCCCCTCCCCTTCTTCTTGATCTGCACGTACTGGGCCACCAGTTGCTCAATGGGCAGACGCGCTTTGATTTCTGAAACTTCGTCCATGGGGAGGAGAGTATAGACCGATGCGGAGTGTGCTCCAAAGAGCATTGAATGTCATATGGTCTGTGCATACAATGCCCCAAACTTTTCCCCTTTTTATGCTCCACTCCCTCCGACGCCAAGCTTGGCTCCTCCTCCCCCTGCTCCTCGTGGTGGCCGGCGCAGCATATGCCAGTGAAGGAGGCGAAACTCACACGTACGCCGCAACGTTCCTGTGGATCGCGGTCCTCCTGATCGCCGCCAAGGTCGCAAGCCTGGTAGAGAGGATCGGACAAGCTTCGGTCTTGGGGGAGCTTGTGATGGGCGTCATTTTGGGAAACCTTGTTCTGCTCGGAATCCATACTTTTGAGCCGGTGAAGGAGAACGCCACACTCGCGTTTCTGGCGGAGCTGGGAGTGGTTATCCTCCTCTTCCAAATCGGACTCGAATCCAACATTCAGAAGATGCGCAAAGTGGGCCTTCCGGCGCTGATGGTCGCCATTGTAGGGGTCGTGCTACCCTTCGTTCTGGGAACATACGTCGTGGGACCATGGCTTCTCCCGGGCCTTGCTTCTTCCGCATACCTCTTCTTGGGCGCCGCACTCACCGCCACCTCCGTGGGAATCACTGCGCGCGTGTTCAAAGATCTGGGGAAGCTGCAAATGCCCGAGGCTCAAATCGTCCTGGGAGCTGCAGTGATCGACGATGTCCTTGGACTGATTATTCTGGCAATAGTCTCCGCCATCGCAACTTCGGGCACTGTCAGCGCACTTCAGATCGGCTGGATCACCGGAAAGGCGCTCCTCTTCCTTGTGGGTGCAATTGTGATCGGCCAACTTGCTGCGCCACAACTTGGCAAATTTTTCTCCAAGATTCACACCGGTGTTGCCATGAAGTTCACGCTGGCCATTGCATTCTGCTTGATCTTTGCCGCCGCTGCGCAGTGGGTGGGGTTGGCGCCGATTGTGGGTGCGTTCGCTGCCGGGCTTGTCTTAGACCCCGTGCACTTCCGCTACTTCAAAGATCCCCACGTCGTTTCGGACATGAAGGCCGCTCTGTCAGGATGCGACACTGTCACCCAAGAAAAGATTCGCACCGCAGTGGAGCCGCACGCGCACCGACACATCGAAGATCTGGTGGAGCCCGTAGGACACTTCCTGATCCCCCTCTTCTTCGTCATCACAGGCATGAGCGTGAAGCTGGAAACGATGTTCAACGGCCCCGTCCTGTTCACCGCGCTGATCATCACGCTCGTCGCCTTTGCCGGGAAGATCGCCGCGGGGCTCGCAGCGGGGCACGTGCGCAAGTGGCTGGTGGGCTGGGGCATGGTGCCGCGGGGTGAAGTGGGTTTGATCTTCGCGACGATCGGAAAAGGCCTCGGTGTCGTCTCAGATGAGATGTTCTCGGTGATCGTCATCGTCATCATCTTCACCACTCTGCTGACCCCGCCGGTGCTGTCATGGTTGTTGAGAAACGAAAAGGTGTGATCAGGAATGCTTGACCACCCACCGCGGCAGTCGATTCATCAACTTCCCCTCCTTGGCCAGGCTGACGCCGATGGATATCCCACGGTGCCGCAGCACCATGTCTCCGCGCAATTTGGGATCACAGGAGGAATCATGACCAGCGAGAAGATCAGAGAGCTGTGCGTCGGAGAGATCGATGATGCACTGCTTCGCCATGTAACCGCGCAGAGAAATGAGATCGTTGGCGATACGGAAACGGCCTTCGGTGAGCGTCTTGGCAAAAGGAATCCCCAGCGCATACTCGGGGACCGGGAGCGAAAAATGTACGGCTTCTTCAGTTGCCAAGAGGATATGCTGCCCACGCTCGACGAGGCACTCACCCGGAAGCATGAAGGTCGTTCCGTACACTTCGCGACAGAATGCTTCCACCTCCTGACGCTTGAACTTGGAAATCTCCTGCACTTGGCGATGAACAAAATCTACGCGTTCCGGAGCGCGCGTCGGTTTTGTTTTTTTCAAGACCGCGCAGAAGAAGCCTTCGGTATCGTAGGTTTGGGGCCAGAGGCGAACGAAAGGTTGAGGGTTAAGATTATGGTTGAGGTTAAGGGATTTCTGAACTTTGTTCGAATCTGAAATGGCGGTGCTCATATCCCACTTCAGCTCTGCAGGAAGAGCATCCCTGGGATGTACCACTTCCAGTTGATCACTAAATTTGTTCAACATATGCAGCACAACGGATTCATTCTCTTCCGGCGTTAAGGTGCACGTGGAGTACACGATGCGACCCCCGACCTTACATGCATGCACCGCAGATTCCAGCAATTCCACCTGTAGGCGCGCCATCTTCTCAATGGATTCCAAGGAACAGTAGCGCAGGGCGTCGGAATCTTTGCGCGCTGTTCCCTGCGCTGTACAAGGCGCATCGCAAAGCACACGGTCAAATCTCTCCGTCATCTGCTTGGCGTACCACTGACCCACCTTGCGAACAATGGCGACATTCGCCGCACCGGTGCGCTGCACGGCATCGTTGAGAATCCACAAGCGCTTCTCCTGCACGTCGTTGGCGATGATGACCCCCGGTGCTCCGCTGTTATAGATCCGAGCGGACATCTGCGTCGTCTTGCTCCCCGGTGCCGCGCAGAGATCCAGAATCGCTTCTCCCGGCCGAGGATCCAAGAGAGCAGGCGGCAGCATGCTGGCAGATTCCTGCATGTAGAAGTGGCCCAGCAGATGGCGAATATCGCGACCAAGGGCAGTCTCCCTATTCTCACGCTCGATGAAGAATGCCTCCGCACACCACGGGACCGGCGTGAGTGTCCATTCCCGTTCCTTGGCCCAGGCATGAAAATCCGCAACGGAGCACTTGAGCATGTTCACCCGCACGGATTTGCGCAATGGTCGATCGGTTGCAGCCATGAGAACGGCAAGATCCGTGAAGGCGCTGTAGCGATCGAAGGGGTGAACCATGTTATGGCCAGCATACTCAAAGAGCATTCCGATGACGATGAATTTGAGCGATGTTAGGAAAGGCGATCTTGCGCCCAATGGAAAGAGTCTTAGAGTGTGGTTATGCCTACTCCCAACAGAGAAGGAAACGTGTACCTGCAGGATATCTGGTCCGATATCGAAGCCTGCGACACAACCAAGACCAGTGAGCACCTGCGCCACCTCATTCAGCGACGCATCGCTGCACTCCTCCTCTACGCACGCGGCCTTTGCCAAAAGAAAGAGGTGCACGAGAAACTTTCTGTTATTGAATCACTTGCAGCGGCACACATCGGCGAGATCGGCGATCCTCACCACCCCGAAGTGTTGATCGACCAATGGACAGTGGATAGTGCTGAAGATGATCCGCAGCTCTTAAGCGCCCTCACGGCACTGGAAGATGCGCTCGGCCGGAGCGGAGGCACCACAAAGCACCGCTTGCGCGATCTTGTCGCAGAACACACGGATGCTGCTGCGTGACAATGTCGCATGATGTTCCTCACGAGTGACAAACAATTTCCGAGTGCTCCAGAGGACCATCGTATCCAGAGAAGCAAACTGGTAACGTCATGATCTGGCCATTTCCGTTCATATCATCGGAAATCGACATCAACCTCTGCGCCTGTACATGCACGTTCGGAATATCGCCAACCCACCCACTCCGGCCTGAACGTGCAAGCATCTTTCCCTGATCCACTCTCTGCCCAACTCTTACGCGTTCACTCCCCTTCTCCAGATGGGCAATCATGGTCTGGAATGACCCGTGATCAACCATGATCCAATTCGTCTGCATATTCATGACACGTTGAATTTGTTGAATATCCAAGTCGGCCACAGGTGAATAGCTATCAAAATGCATCACCATCGCACGCACCACTCCGCTACGCATCGCAAGGACAATCGACCCAAAGGGCAACGCAAAGTCCACCGCATAATCGAGCCTGAGGGGATCGATGTGCCGGTGATACGGACCATGGAATCCCTGCGCGATCTGGACAGGATGACGCGACCGCTGGAACGGCAGTCCTAGAATCGGCACATCGAAGGATTCGTGAGCCATGGACTATTAATAATATTCCTGTTAAAGAGATAGTCCAGCACATCATTTCGACTCACGGGAAGCGTATACTGACAGTTCTTTCCCCCTTGCATCATGACCGATTCACACACCTATCCACGCGATTTCTTCCTCTACCTTCTGGCCACGGTCACGCTCTACATCAGCACCGTGAGTGTTTTGATGCTCCTGTTCCAGTTCATCAACTTAGGCCTGCCAGATCCCTTAGACTACGCGGAAGGCGTGCGCGGCATGATCCGTTGGGGATCTGCATTACTTACGATCCTCTTCCCGGTCTTTGCCCTGGTCACACGCTTCCTCCACCGGGACCTTGTGACCAATCCGGAAAAGGCCGAGTACCGCATCCGCAAGTGGCTCCTCTACCTCACGGTGTTCGCCGCAGCTCTTCTCATCATCGGCGATCTGGTGGCACTGCTCTTCAACTTCCTTAATGGCGACCTCACCGTCCGCTTCCTCATCAAAATTCTGGCCATCGTTCTCGTTGCCGGGCTGGTCTTTGGCTATGAGCTGTGGGATGTGCGCCGCACGAACTTCATTTTAACTCCCAAGGACAGCGTGATCACCTGGGGCATGAACGCCCTAGTCCTACTGCTCATTGTCGTAGGATTCGTGCTCAGCGGTTCGCCGTTTGAGCAGCGCCGCATCCGATTCGATGAGCAACGCGTGAGCAATCTGCAAGAAATCCAGTATCAGGTGATTGACTCCTGGATTGCCAAGGGAGCATTACCCGCATCCATCGATACCCTGAAGAGCCCGCTCACCGGTTTTGTACCGCCCGTGGATCCCGAGACGAATAACCCGTACGAGTATCGGCTAACGCCACCGCTTACCTTCACCCTCTGCGCCAACTTCTCCACGACTTCCGAATCCGCAGCGCTCCAGCGAGGGACCACACCGCTCAAGCCCGGCAGCATGGACTTCTGGGATCACGGGGTGGGAAACGTGTGCTTTGATCGCACGATCGATCCCTCTCTCTACCGTGATCGGCTGATGAAGGAGCAACCGCCACCGACGCCCGTAGCGGCTCCCTGATGCATCAGACGACGAAGCTCACAAGCTTCCCAGGAACGTAGATTTCCTTCTTCATGGATCCTGTGAGGAACTTCTGCACATTTGGATGGGCTTTGGCCTTGGCCAAGACTTCCTCCTTGGACGTATCGGCGGAGACTTCCACCTCGCCACGGACTTTGCCGTTCACCTGAATGGCAATCACGAAGCTTGTTGCCTTGGTGAGAGATAGATCAAAGATCGGCCACTTCTGTTGAATGGCAAAATCTTGATGACCGAGCGCCTCCCACAACTCCTCCGAAAGATGCGGGGCCAGTGGAGCGAGCAGCAATGTAAAGGTCTTTGCAGTTTCCCTACTGACACCTCCCTCCGTTTCTAAGAGATTCAAGAGTTCCATGAGCGCAGAAATGGCTGTGTTGAAGCGCAGTGCCTCGATATCCTCCGTGACTTTCTTGATCGTACGATGCAGGGCAGTGAGAACAGATGATTGATCAATTTTTTTATTCACCTTCTCGGTGCATAACGCAAAGGAACGCTTCACAAAGCGGTCAATCCCCTTGATGCCCGTATCACTCCAATCCCCTCCTTCGGTGAAGGGACCCATGAACATCAGGTACATGCGGAAGACATCGGAGCCGTGACGCTCCACAAAACTATCCGGACTCACCACATTGCCTTTGCTCTTGCTCATCTTGGCACCCTTGTGGGTGACCAATCCTTGATGTACTAATTTTTTGAACGGTTCTTCATGCGATACAAAGCCAAAATCCTTAAGTGCCATCATCACAAATCGCGCGTAGATCAGGTGCATACACGCGTGCTCCGGCCCGCCGATGTACATGCTCACCGGCATCCAATTCTTTTCCATCGTAGGATCGAGCAGATGCTTCTCATCACCCTGCGCCAAGAATCGCAGTTCGTAGAAGCTGGAGCAAACGAAGGTATCCATGGTATCGAACTCGGGGGTCCAACCCTTGCCGAAGATCTTCTCCGTCCGTGCCATAAACTCCTTACTCTCCGTAAGCGGAGACTTGCCCGTGGGTTTGAATTCCACATCCGTGGGCAGAAGCCACGGCAGGTGTTTCTCCGGTACGGGATGAGGATTGCCTTCGGGATCGTAGACGATGGGAATGGGTGCGCCCCAGTAACGCTGGCGGCTCACGAGCCAATCGCGTAGCCGATAAGAAGTCACAACCTGGCCCATTCCTTTATCCTCCATAAAACTCATAATGCGCTTGGTCGCCTCGTGAATAGTGAGACCGTCTAAGAACTGAGAATTGATCATGGTCCCTTCTTCTTCTTGCACCTGCTCAATAGAGTCGATCGGAGAGGTATCGCCGTCACTCGCCACCACTACACGAATGACCGGAATCTTGAATTGCTGTGCAAACTCAAAGTCTCGCTTGTCATGACCGGGTACGCCTACCACCGCCCCCGTTCCGAATCCGCCCAAGACGAAATCCGAAACCCAAATGGGCATACGGTACCCCGTGAGCTCATTGATCGCATAGAATCCCGTAAATTCACCCGTCTTCTTGCGCCCTTCTTCTTGGCGCTCCAGCTCGGTCTTCTTGAGTGATTGTTCGTGGTACCAACGCACATGATCCGCACGATTCTCACCCTTGGCAGAAACAACTTCTCGATTCATCACCTTCTTCACGAACGAATGCTCGGGGGCTAAGACGAGGAACGTGGCGCCGAAATTGGTATCCGGCCTGGTGGTAAAGCAGACGATTTTCTCGTCCGTTCCTTCGACTGCATACGTAATGTTGATGCCATGTTTTCTGCCGATCCAATTTCTTTGCATGATCTTTGTTTTTTCCGGCCAATCCAATGTATCAAGACCTTGGAGCAGACGTTCCGCGTAGTCCGTGATCTTCATGAACCACTGGCTCAAATTCTTTTGCAGTACTGCGGTGCCGCAGCGCTCACACTTGCCGTCCTGCGACTGCTCATTCGCCAACACCGTCTGACAACCGGGGCAGAAGTTCACAGGCGCCTCCTTCTTGTAGGCCAATTTGTGCGCAAACATCTGCAGAAAGAGCCACTGCGTCCAGCGGTAGTACTGAGGCGTGGAGGTATCCAGCATGTACTTCCAATCGGATGCGACCCCCATGCGCTTGAACTGCTCCACCATCGTCTGCACATTCTTTGCAGTGGACTTGGCAGGGTGAATTCCGGTTTTGATGGCGTAGTTCTCCGCGGGCAGGCCGAACGCATCGAACCCGATGGGGTTGAAGACGTCTTCCCCGCGCATCTTCAAAAAACGCACGTAGGAATCCGGGATCGAGTACTGGAACCAGTGACCCACGTGCAGGTTGGCGCCGCTGGGGTACGGGAACATGACGAGTGAGTAGAAGGGGCGCTTGGCCTTCTTCAAGTCAATGTCGAAGACCTTGGCTTCTTCCCACTTGCGCTGCCATTTGGTTTCTATCGACGACGGGCTGTATTCCATGGTCCAAGTGTAGAGCCGGAGAAGGGGCTTGGAAAGACCGCAAACGGCTTGTCTTCACGAAGAAGCGACTTAAACTTCAGTGCTGATTCCCGCATGCCACTCGAACACCCCCTCCCACCGGAGAGCCTGCAATTGTTGGATACAACAGCACAACGTGCGCTTCAGATCCATGACCGTTGTGAATGGGCGCTGGACCATGGTGAATCTGACAATCCCTTTCTGCATGAAGAGCTCCTCGGAGAGATCACCAATCTGCGGCAACAAACACAGCAGACTCTTTTAAATCCCTCCATTCACCTCTACCTCCCCCCGCATGAAGAGGATGCGATCGCACGCACTGCCGCGTTCTTCGAAGATGATTTCACAGACGAACTGAAGCGCGCTCACGCGGGAGAGTACATTCCCGAGCTCAATACACCGCGCGATCTTGCCCACTTAGTCCACCTGCCGATCAGCGCAGCGCGCTACAGCATTCGGCACCTCATGCATCACCCTGTTACCTCGCACACACACGCACCACGAACACTGCCGGAATGCCACATCCGCTGGATGATCCACCGTGATTTCAAAGAAGTATTGGATATCGAAGATAAAAGTTTTGAACAGTCATGGGATGAGGAGAGGCTGAACCTGGAGCTCCGTTCGCGCAGCACCGTCGGCCTGGTGGCGGAAGTGCGCGAACACATCGCCGGATATTTACTGTACAGCCTAAGCCCCGGTTTCATACATGTGCCGCGCTACGCCGTTCATCCGCGAATGCGCGAGCAGGGCATCGGATCAATACTCCTCAACAAGGTTGCCGGAAAACTTGATGTGTACAGGAGGTGCCGTCTCCTCCTCACCGCTCCCGAGTCGAACGAGAATGGAGCAATCCACGCGCGGGAAAATGATTTCCTGGCTACCGCAATGATCCCGAACTTCTACCCGGAGAGCGGCGAAACCGCAGTCTTTATGGAGCGTGCCTGTCCCGAATTGGAAACTGCACTCAAAAACCCCTCAACAGTAGCGGCATAAAACGTTGTTTTCGTGCGATCCGCAGAGACAGAGCCCATAAAAGCCAGTACACTGCATGGGTACTTTCACGTAACTATCCATGTCCTCTCTGCCTACTGTTGCCATCATCCCTCGGCTTCGCTCGAGGCCTGCGGTCGGAAGTCCGTATCCCTGCCAAATCCTATGAACAAACTACCCACCGTTGCCATCATTGGACGTCCGAATACGGGCAAATCGACCTTGTTTAACCGCCTGGCAGGAGAGCGCAAAGCGATCGAAAGCCCCGTTGCCGGGACCACGCGCGATCATATCGCACACCGCATGGAGACCAAGGCCATGGATTTTCTTCTGCTCGATACCGGGGGCATGGGCGGCGGAACCAACGACAAAGATTTTGAAAAAGATGTTCACCGCCAGTCGCTGCTCGCACTGGAAAATGCCGATCTCATCCTCTTTACAATCAACGCACGGGAGGAATTCACGAGCAGCGATCATGAAATCGTGAACCTTTTGCGCAAGCGCCGTCGTCGCCACGTACCCGTGATCATCGTCCTCACAAAGTGTGATAACCCCGCAACGGCGGAGGAGCGAATTCCGGAAACCGAAGCATTGGGCATTGCCGATGCGATTATCCCCGTAAGTGCCCCGCACAATGCGGGAACGGAGGAGCTTCTGTCTGCAATCACCAAAGAACTGAAGAAGCTTCATTTTAAGAAGCAATCCAAAGCCAAGAAATCCGACCCGCCCAAGATCGCCGTGATCGGCAAACCCAACGTCGGTAAGAGCTCTCTCATCAATGCCTTCATGCCCGATCCCCAGCGCGCGATCTCGCCGATGCTCGTCTCTGAGATCCCCGGCACCACGCGTGACGCCGTAGATACAATCATCCGTTTCGATGCGCAGGAGTACCTCTTCATTGATACGGCCGGTATCCGCAGACGTACCAAAGTAGAAGGAGGAATTGAGCAATACTCGGTGCTCCGCAGTATTCAGGCCTTGGAACAGTGCGATATCGCGCTCTTGGTCCTTTCTGCACTTGAACCCGTAAGTCACCAAGATCAACGACTGGCTGCGTTAGCCAAAGAATCCGGCAAGGGACTCATCATCTTGCTCAATAAAATCGATCAGCTCAAAGGTGAAGCGCGCACCGCCAAGATCGCAGAAGTGGAGCGCACGCTCGTATTCTGCAACTTTGCCCCCGTCCTCCCCTGCTCTGCCGTTACCAAGGACGGACTGCTAAAAATTTTTCCGCTGATCGCACACGTGCAAACAAGTCGCAATCGTCGTATCCCCACTAAGGAGCTTCATCGCTGGTTTGAGGAAGCGATCTATGGTCAGCCGGTTCGCGCCCTCAGTTCGATTAAGCACCTCACACAAGCGGAAGAAGTACCGCCGACCTTTGTTCTCTTTACCAAGTCCAAGGATATTCGAGAAAGCCACCTCCGCTTTTTGGAAAACCGTCTGCGCGCCTCTATCGACTTCACGGGGACACCGGTGCGGTGGATTTTGAAATAAGCGAGACACTCCTATCCGATTACGATGGATTCGAAATTTCGTATCCCAGTCCCAATCGATTGAGCGCAGATCGAGCGATTTCGTCAGCTCGCTGCCACACACAATATGACGAAGAAGTACCTGACAAGATGACACGACGATCCACCACCTCGATTTCAAGATCGACTATCCCAAGTCGTTCCCGCTCGATTGCCGCTTGTATTGCAGCAGACACAATTCGTGCGGACTCTCTCGCAGCTACTTGCGCAGGATCTATGGCACCTGTGCCTTGTTCCAAAGAAGTACTCATATGTGCATTGTAGTTGTATCATAATTTTTGTCAATTACCTGTCTCTCCTATGCGAGTAGCGACTATCTGTTCAAGAAATAAGCATTTCTCAAATAAAGTATATGCGCCTACGTCATCTTCACGGGGACGGCGGTGCGGTGGATCCTGAAGAGCTGATTTGCAATTTCTCAATTTGCGATTTGCTATTTACAGTGGAATTCAATCGCAAATTGTAAATCTTTACATCGCAAATTTCCCGTCATCCCGGCTTGCGCTCCAGCAAGTGCGGCGGTTCTTCGCGATTGCCCTCCGCATGATCGATCACACGACCGTCTTCGTGGATCGGCAACGGAAACGCGCGAATAGCGACCTCGAGTTTATCTAAGAGCTTTGCCGGATCGGCATCGAAGACCATATTGGGCGGAATTTTACGCACGCAGAGTTTCTCTATGATCATAGGCACCGAATCGCTGATGCCACCTGTTCCGGTGAGGATACCCATGGGACGACCTTCGTCGTAGGCGATCGTGAGCTCATTCAAAGTCCCGATACCGCCACCGATGAAGATTACGCCATCGCTGGAACGGATATTCACAACATCGCGCTCCATGAAGCCCTGTCCCGTGTAGATCATCAAGTCATTTTCCAACGGTGAGTGATACTCGTTCACGTGCTCATACTCCGAGAATGCCGGAGAAATCCCGAGTGAGAAAGCTCCTGCCTGCTTGGCCGCGATCAGCGCATCGTGCGGCAACCCGGGGCATGCGCCGTTCACGAAGATATGCCCACGCATTCCGATCTCCTGCCCGAGCTTGCGAGCCATTTCACGCGCATGGGGATCTGTAATCTGCGGACCGGAAGCGGAACCCATCACGCCGATCTTGAGTTTATGATTGGGGGTCATTGAGTGAAGTGTATGTGAATGTGCATAGAAGAATCACTTGTGTGAGACGGCAGATACTCTATCGTCTTTATCAATATTATACAATATTATACAAATTATCTCAAGTATCGCCTCCTGTTCTCGTTATGCTCATCATTCGTCACCGCATAGCGGATAATGCCCTTACCATCGTGCAGGTAGTACCAGTACGGACTCTCCTCGCTCTTGAGAGCGGCCAGGATGCTGGAAAGTCCGGGGCTAGAGATGGGCCCCGGAGGAAGTCCCTTCACCCTGCGCGTATTGTAAGGACCCTCCGTTTTGAGATCGGCATCCGTGAGTGCGGCAGTGGGCTTCTCCAGAATGTAGCGCACGGTGGCATCCACGCCGAGCATCATGCCTTCCTTCAGACGCTTCCAGAGAATACCTGCCACGATGGGGCGCTCGTCCGCCGTGCGCGTCTCCGATTCCACGAGCGAAGCCATCGTGACGATCTCGTGGAGCGAGTGACCTGAAGCCGCGATTTCTGCTTTGTGATCCTGGATCACCCGTACGCGGAACGTGCCCAGCATGCGTTCCAAGAAAAACTTGGGGACAAAATCCGCTTCGGAGACAAAATATGTTTCCGGATATAAGTAGCCCTCCAGGCGCCCTCCTCTGGTGGCCAAACCTTTCAGTGGTGGAAGAAAATCGAACGTGCTGAAGTCGCAGCGAAGAGCGCAATCGAGTATGGCACCGGACTGCGCAAGACCCTTGGATGCCACAAGTGTATCGATGTCCTGGACCGTCCATCCCTCGGGGATCGTGATCGAGACTTCCTGCGCTTTGCCGGTGCGCAGAACCTCCACGATTTCTGCAACACTCATGCTCGGGCGGAAGATGAATGTTCCAGCCTGCAACCCGCTCTCCGACGCATGCCATTTGACGTAGAGCTTGAATGCAGAGGACGAGCGAATAATTCCTTTCTCTGCCAGAAGCGACCCAACCTGCGCGACTCCCATCCCCTTCTCCACTTTCACGCGTACGGCGGGACTGCCCCCAAGAGGCGAAAGCTCCTTGATATACCAGCCGTAGGCCACGATGCAAAGGCCGAGGAAGAGGAGAAGGAGCTTTTTCATGCCGAAATACATTAGCTGACTTCGTTGGTCAGAAACAGTCTCACACTACATCGATTCACCATATGAAGATCGGAAAGCCAACAAACCGAACGTAGGCGTAGCATCTTCAAAAGGAACCCCTGCGACAATGCCGCAGGGGCCCAAGGATTCAAGAAGGCCTCGCCTTCAAGGGTCAGGTTCAGGAATTCCGACAAATCGACGCCAGCCAGAGGTTGTGATTGTCTGTGGACTCCAGGAGCCCAGAAACATCCATACGCCCCTCCAGGACGGAGAGGACGAAACGATTCTTGTGTGGGAGTTGATCGATGCAGCGACACCAGTCGCCCCACAGAAGATCGCTTCCGGTCTCTGCCAGATGGGCCAGCAGGCCCGTCGCCGCGACAACCACAGGCGCGGCCTGCAGTGTGGCATACGTCGTCTGCAGGTACTGGACTGACTCAGTCCAGTCCTTCCGGTTCGTTCCGGGGCTTCGAATACAGAGCTGATAATACCCGGGTTGGACCACTTTGGCATGGCTATCAACGCCATGGTCATCGAAGCGCATTCGCACCATTCCAGCCTTGGAAGTGCGCAGCTCGCGCAGATTCCAGCCACCGTAGTAGAAGGTGGTATACCCCGCAATCGCTGCGGGCACCGGATCACTGCACTCGCACTGAAGTCCGAGGACCCGGCACATCGCTGCGGCGTCGTAGACGACGCCCGCTTCGTATTGCGTCGTATCCGGACGTGCGGGCCATCCCCTCTCGATGCGCTGCATTCCAGCAGGCAAAGCATCAAGCATCATGAGCCAGCGCTCCGGTGTGATACCCGCCTTCTGCAGCCTCCTCAGGCCCATCCTGATTTTTTTGGGAGGCAAATCCGTCAAAGCGCTTCTTTCTCTTCTTGCTGACATGGAGCACTCCTTACCCTTTTTTAAGAAGGGCGACAAAAGAACAACCGATGTTGCCGTCGGCTCGGGCGTTGTCTCCTCAATCGGAAAATGAGACAAGCGCACCGGGTACGATCAATACGCAGAGCGCTTGTCTCTTCATGAACCTTGCCGATGCTCTCAAAGAACATCTATATGTATATTAGAAATAATTTGTTATTTTGTCAAATTTCCTCATGTATCTGGAATTTTTGGAGGATTCGTGTTTCGGAGACATGCAGAGGGAACTAACCACCCATCCCCTTCATCCCGCCTTCCGTGGGGAACCCCATTTCCCCCATCACTCCTTGCATCTTTTCCGCACTCACGATCTGCGCCTTCTTCATGGCGCGATTCAGACAATCGGCGATCTCGCGCCCCAAAGTCTCACGTGGGGCATCCGGAGCGATCTCGATGGAGATCACTTCCATATCTGCCGAGACCACGACTTTCACCCCCCTCCCCTCGGCTTCCACGTGGATCTTCTTGAGTTCATTCTTCACTTTTTTGGCTTCCCGCTGCATGCGGAACATGTCTTTGAGTTGGGAGAAGGAGGGCATGACGAGAGTGTAAAGTTGAAAGCGTAAAGTTGAAAGTGATTCACGATGCTTTTTTACTGAGCAACTTCTTCATCGCTTCCAATTTCTCCTCCGCCGCCCTCCTACCCGCTTCCCAAAACGCTTGGCCTTTGTCGAACCGGAAGAGAGATGCTGGAGGATCAACGCCAATGACAAGATCGCAGGCAGCTTTGTCCAAGGCAATGTGCTCATCGCCGGCCTCCAGGAAATCACGCCAACCGGAGGGGAGGAATTTGCGTAATTTCTCGTACATGGGTTCCGTGTCTGTGGCCACAATGCGATCCGGATGGAAGCGCTCTTGAAGTGCTCTGGCCGGAATGGGACCGAAGTGACACAGATCCACATACTGCTCACCATCGATCGAAATTGGAGAGAAGACAACCGGGATTGCGCTGGAAGCGGCGACGGCATCCATTAACTTTGTTTCTGGAGGAAAGACGTGGAACGAAACCGCCGCATTAAATTCGTCGCGGAACCCTTTACGGACAATGTGTGACCAAGCGATGGGACCATGCAACTTTCCTGCAACGCAAACAAAGGGAATCTTGCAGTCTGCAATACGCGCATCGCCGAAGAGCGGCTGCACATGTCGTTCCAGTTCCTGACGCAAAAACCCGCCCTGCAGCCCGTCCTTCAGCAGTTGATCGCTCAACCGAGCGACATTCAGTAGTGAGAGATCATCGATCGCCTTTCGTATGCGCGCAACGGGAATGCCGAGTGCGCAACATGCGCCGAAGATCGCCCCCATGCTGCTCCCTGCGATGCAATCGGGCTTGAGTCCCTCGCGCTCCAGCACTTCCAATACTCCCCCATTCGCGATCCCGAATGCCGCACCGCCGGAGAGGACTAGGCCCCAGGACATGGAGACATTCTCCTCAAGGAAACAAGAATGTGCAATTGCTATTGAAGTCAGCGTGCATTCGGTCTCCAAAGGTGGATGCGCGGTATATTTGTATGTGTATTGTTCTCCCCCATCCCCAACCCTTCCCCCGGTGGGGGAAGGGTGAATGCAATAAGAGCTTTCACCTCCCCCTCCGGGGGAGGGGCCAGGGGTGGGGGCTGAAATCAACAAATCAACAGCTACCGGTTCATCCCGATCCGATCCTCAATTTCCTGATCGACGAACACCTTCTTGCGGCCGTACTTCATACGGCTGTACTCCTTGATGAGTGCCGCCAATTCCTCATTGCGATCGGACTCATCCCAGATCGTGGCCATGCTGAAGGGACGTGAGGGGACGTTATTGATGCTGAGCTTCATGTAGCAGTTGAAGTTGGGGATCCCGATTACGTCCTGTTCACTCAATTCCGGTGCATATTCCTTGGCCATGTACTCCGCATCCTCCGCGCCGATCTTGAAGGAACTGATCGTACCGACGTTACCAAAGACCGCATCGCGCAGCTTGGTGTTGGATTGTCCGTATGACTCGGTCTTGCCGACAAGCTGCCCGATGAACTGGTGCGCCATAATGAGCCCCAACTCGTACTTGCGCGCCTCGGAGAGGATGGTGGCAAAAGCTTCTGTGACGAAGTTCTGGAACTCGTCGCAGTACAGATAGAAGCGGCGGCGCTTACCGCGGGCGACATCCGCGCGTGAGAGCGCGGCCATGTTCACTTTGTTCACGAAGATCAGGCCCAGTAACTGCGCATTCACGTCGCCCGTTTTCCCTTTGGAGAGGTTTACCAACAGTACTTTCCCTTCGTCCATGATTTGGCGAACGTTAAAGGCGCTCTTGGGCTGACCGATGATGTTGCGCATCATCGTGTTGGTGATGAAGGGTCCGAACTTGGCGGAGAAGTACGGGATCATCTCCTCCTTTTCACGCGCACCGGTCTTGGCTATTTCGTGCTCCCAGAAGCTCCGCACCACGGGGTTCTTGCATTTGGTCACTTTGTAACGCTGGAACTCATCATCCACAAAGAGACGTGGAACATCGATAAGCGTGGCACCTTCTTCCTCATCATCCATCAAGGTGAGGCATCCGTTCCTAAAGTAGTGCTGGATACGCGGACCGAAGATTTCGTTGCCAAAGAGTTTGATGAAAATTTCCATGGCATCCAGCGCGGCGCGATCTTTCTCCTCGGGCGTATCTGCTTCCAAGAGGTTTAATCCCATCGGGCGCTCCATATCCGCGGGATCGAATACGACGATATCCTTGGCGCGCTCCTTGGGCGTATGCGCTAGCGCATCCTCAATCAGGTCGCCATGCGGATCCACGATACATACTCCTTCGCCGTTCTTGATATCCTGACGACTCATCCACGAGAGGAGCGCGGATTTTCCCGTTCCGGATTTTCCGATGATGTAGTGATGGCGGGTGCGGTCCTCCGGGAAGAAGCGGATGGGCGTTTCTACGGCGCGATGTTTGTTGATGCCGATGAGGATTCCCTCCGCGGGAATATTCGGTGGGGGCGGAAGTACGCGGTACGTGATCCACTCAATGATCGGAATTTTGTTGTAACGGCTGTCCGGAAAGTGATAGAGCCCCGCCAACTCCTTCTCCACCAAAAGGCTCCTGCGGTGCCAGAATCCGTTGATACGCCGACGCCAGAGCTTGTAGAGAATGGGCGCGTTCCATGCCAGCGGCATGAAGTTTGTGAAGATGCGATGCTCATCCAAATAGTTTCCGTAAATGTCTTTGAAGGCATTGAACGCCACCTGCAGATTGTTGGTGATCTCGATGCTGCGGTTCCATGTTTTTGCGGAAGAAGCGATGCGAATGGACGTATGGTAGAAGCTCATGCCTGCCTTCTCGCCCATACGCTTGTAGAGCTCCTCTTCCGGCTGGATCATGCGGACAAAGGCATCACCGTGGCTGGCTCCGGGTGCCGAGGTAGCGCTTGTCCCAGCCACACCTCCCAGGACCTCGAAGAGTGTGCCCACCATCGGAATATTATTAAACCAACTTTCTTTTTTACCCTTGAACTTCTGAGAAGCCAGACTCTTGGTCTTCTTACCCCACTTTGTATCGGTGGAGGGGGCAAGTACGATCTGAATGCCCGCTGTTTCATCGGGGTTCATCTTACTCAACACGTTGGCAAGGCCATTCAAGGGATCATCCTGCATGTGCTCGTAGTAGCGGATGGGGAACATGAACGGCTTATCCAACGCCATGTTATAGATCGTAAGCTTGCTCCCCTTGGGCCAAATCTCGGGCGTTTCATGAATGGTGACCTCGGCATTGGAGTAGAAGGCCGTCACCTGCTTTTCGACAATGGATTGCAACTCTTTCTGCGTGACAACGTAGAACATGAGCTGCCCCTTCTCCACGTACATCTCAAAGCTGATCGTGATATAGCGGAAGAACCAATAGTGGATTTCTTGCCAGACCGTGAGACTCTGCACTTCCCACAGGGCCCGGTACAGCTGCTCCATGATTGCCACCTTTTCCTTGAAGTCCTTCTCCGTACGCTTCTCTTGATCCACTTTGGTATCGGAGCGTGGCAGAAGAATTTTCATCTTCACAAGTGACTTTGACTTCCACACGGCATAGAAATACCGAAAGTTCCATTTTGCGGTCTTCCACGCCATGTAGACCGCAACAAGGATCCCGGAATTCAATAAGGGATCACTCCACCACCATGAACCAAACAACTCCCATGCTCCGGGAATGATCGACACGATTGCCGTGATGGCAATCCAGAGGGTCGGCCAGAAGAAGTTTTTGAGAAGTTTAAACAAAGTGGATAAAGAGAACTATACAATGATTTCTCATGATTATAGCAGATTTCGGCGGCTCTGGCTTCTCAGGGCAACTTGATAACAGATGATTATGTGATGATATATTATTCGTACCAAAATGACTATCGCAAGCACTCCCACGCATTCATCGCCATCTCGCGCGACCTGCCATCGATCGTACCCACTCTGAAAACGAATGTTCCGGTGATCGACGGCGTAAGTGAAAAAACCTCTCCCGGATTCACCCAGTCCTCAATCCGCTCCACAGAGCCATCGGGATAGGTGATCGACCGCACAACAAACGAACGCACAGACGTCAGTGTGACCGGTTCACCGATGGGAGACGATTGGGGAACGCCGCGATCAAAACGTACGTCGCGCGTAATACGCTTCTGGTAGCGACGCAGAATGCCGTTGCACGAATCGATGAGGGCCGTATCGCCCAGACGTTCAAAACGCGCCTGCAGTACCCCTTGCGAGCGCGGAGCAATGCGTGTGAACGCCTCCAAACTCAAATCCATATCACGTCCCTCCACATACGGACCACGATCGTTGATGCGCACGATCACACTCTGACCGTTTTCCGTATTCGTCACCTTGACCAACGTATTGCACGGAAACGTACGGTGCGCCGCCGTGAGCGCATTCATGTCGAACGGCTCTCCGCACGCCGTCCCTTTGCCTTGGAACTTTTCCGAGTACAGGCTCACTTCGTGCTCTTGCTCTGCAAGAAAAGAGTCAAGCTTCAGCGCAAGCGTCACAAGTGCATCGAGCGACTGCATGGGCTCCAGAAGATCACGCGCCTGTTCGACGAACGGAAAACGCGTAATGAGATCCGCAAGGCGATCCTCCGTCATGTCGTCTATAGCCGCCACGTTGCGCGTACGCAACAACCACAGAACGGCATCCTTAAGCAGAATGGGATCATCCGGACGAAACATCTCCGCATCATCCAGTATCCCTCGTGCCTTGGCGTAGGTGATCTCCGCGTTGCCGCTCGCGCCTTCGGGGACATCGGCAAAGGGTTTCTCACGGTGCGGATCAACCTCGCGTCGGATGCCTTCCCAGATCAACAGAAAACCGTCACGTCGCGACAGGCCTGCCTGTGCGGACAGCGCTGAATGCGGAAGAACGAGCAACACGAGAAAGGACGCGAGAACGCGCATGGAAACATGGTGCAGGAAGATGCAGAGAAGTTCAATTGACTACAAAGCACTCCATCCCTCCCTGCGCACCAGCAGATACGCCTCTCTGCGCTCATCGGAGCGCAAACTCATGAGCGTCTGCGGACCCACGGTTCCAGCCCCTGCATCCGATGCCGACACGATGATCTTCTGGGCTTTCTGATACGCGATCACCGAAGCCTTGGTTTGTTCTCCGAAGTTACCGTTGATCTTCTCTTCCGGAAAGTACCCGCTTTCGGAAAGCAGCCGCTGCAGCAACGTCACTTGATCGCCGCTGTCGCCCAGTTCCAGAAACTGATCCACATTCTTCCCGCGCTCATCCAGAAGAAGCCCGACACGATGCAGTGTGACCAAGCGATCAGCGAGTGCAACGACCATCCTACGGTTCCATGATGCAGTCATCTGCTTTCTGGTGAGCGGACCGATGCGCCCCGCGCCTGGATCTTCTGCCGTGCCCACCAATCCCTTCTTCTGTTGATAATGCAGGATAGCGGATGCAAGAGTGTCGTCGTATTTACCATCCGTTCGTCCGGCGTAGAAGCCCAGAAACCGTAACGTGCGCTGCGCAGTGCGCACAGCGGTCTCTTTGGCGCCTTTTTCCACATTATTGACTACCGGAGGCGTGACGCCTGCGCGGCGGACTGCAGCCATAATCATGGCCGACGTGCGCTGCGAAAGAACCTCCGTTGATTCTTTCATACCATAGGCTTCTTGGAACGCACGTACGGATTCCTGCGTTTCCGTTCCATAGAGCCCTGTGACCGATCCGCTAAAGAATCCCAGCTGATTTAGACTGCGCTGGAGCAGTTCCACGGAGAGACCGCGATCCCCTGCCTTCATATGCATCGCAAGCAAATCATCTCCACGTACCTGAAACGTTTCCAGGCGATCGAGTACGGCCGGAAGCGTCTCGAATGAAAAACGTTCCTGGGGCTGGAAACCACCGACGTCATACACCGTACCACGCACTTTCCGCACACCGAATGCCAGTGCCCTCGCCAGACCTTCCTCGCCATACCCCACCCACAGATCCAGCCGATGCGCTCCTCCGGGAAGCTCGTTAATGGCGCCGCCGCGATCGTGCACGGTGAACCGTCCGATGCCGGGCAGCGTGACCACGGTTCCGAATGCGTACGTGGACGGTGCGGCAATCATCCCCGGATACACTTCGGTTCCATCGGCTCCACGGACACCCTCCCCGTTCAAGATCTTATCCGCGCGGTACCCTCCGCGGACATAGCAACACTGACCCGGCATTGGCGAGTAGTACGCAGTAAGAATGAAATCCTGCTCGTGCGGAAGATTCTTTCCCACGCCAATCGCAAGGGCTGGGGAGATGATTGCAAGCAGCGTAACAATCACACGAATGTGCCGGGGCACATGCAACGAAGGCTTTCGGTAGAGGGGACGGAGAGTGATTTGCATTTCTGGTTATCCTAGCAGGATATGATTCTTTTGTCCTCTTCAGGGTAATCAGAACTATTTCCTGACAACCAAATAGCATGTTTTCTTAACACATGAATTACAATGATGCTTTGTCAATTTCTTAACGAATGATACGCTCGGGATTATGCGAATTTCTTCTGTAAATCCCTTGAGATGGAAATTATTGACATATTTCTTGATATGTCTTGTCACATGTAAGGCCGTCTTTGATCTTCTCTCAGCACTACTCCTTCAAATTACGACGGCAATGTTTGGAGACACGATGACATACTTTGCCCTGGGAAGAGCAATTCTGAAAGGCTTCACCCTCTACCAAGACATCTATGACTCTAAGCCACCAGGGATCTTTCTTCTCTCCGCTGCCTCACTCACGCTCACTGGTAATGAATTGCTAGCCAACATTGCGCAGGCATTTGCATTTCTCCTCGTGACAGTATTTATCGTTGCACTTGCATGGAACGAGTCACGCCCCACATCGACAGCGATCCGACGCTCTGCCCTCTTCGCCGGTTTCTTTGTGGGACTTGTCCTCACACAGTACACGGCACTCCGGAGCGGAGGGAATGTTCAAACTGAACCCATAGGTTCTGTCGCATGCCTAGCATATATTTTCCTCCTCACGAGAAACGTACGGAATTTTCGTCTCAGGCATGTGTTCCTTGCAACTCTCTGCATGACACTGGCCGTCGGTATTAAAGAACCGTTCATCCTCATTTTTAGCGCAGTTGCCATTCTCTTTTGTCCTTCGGTTCGTTCCTTTCTTCGTGCATTCGTTTTCCCCACAATGCTCACGGCTCTCATTGGGATACTCACACTCTCTGCTCTGGGATCCTTGCGCGCGTACTTCACATTTTCGCTGCCTGAACTACTCTTCGGAAGCTACACCTTTGCCCATATTTCACCCTGGATCGGAGCATTCAACTTTCTGCCAATCATCTTTGATTTCTGGAAATTTTCCCCCGCCTTCCTTTTCCTGACAACCGTCATCATCGTCATCCCGATTCTTCTTGCCACTCCGGAACATCGGCCGGGCACCATTGCCGCAACGCTCGGATTATTTATTGTGCCCGCGCTTCCCTTCCTCTGCCTCATCCTCTGGGCAGGATTCTCCGGACTGCCGTTCTCCCTGCGTGCGGTCTTGCTTCTACCACTCCTCCAGGGATCAAGGGCTGGCCTCCTTCTTTGGCTGGTCGTCTTCATCACTGGAATGATCGCCTATGGAAATGTGCTTCTGCTTCGTCGCAGGACCAAGAAACACTGGAGAGCGATACTCTTTTTGATCCTACGTTTCATTGTGGCACTCCTTATCACATTCGGCGTGGTGGGATTGCGCGGTAAGTACTATCCGCATTACTTCATCTTTGCCCTGCCGCTGCTGGCTGCATCCTTCACGATCTTCCTACGTTCCACTATCCGACTCCGACCGCAGATCGCTCATGCCCTGCTGGGCTCTGTCAGCATCCTTGCCGCCGTCATTCTGATTCTGCTCCCCTCGCGCAATCTCCCTCCTCTACAATTCGATCTTGATCGACAACGGCAGGATACCCTCGCGACTGCAGCTCGATTTGACGCTCTCCTGGATTCTTGCAAGTTCAAACGTTACCTGGCATACGCCTATGAGACGGAACCACTCTGGGCTTTTACGCAGCACACTCCCTATGGTTCAAGCTTCTCTCATATGACATGGACGGCGGATCGTACTTCTTCCGCTTTCAAGGAGCTCTATGCTCAGCGGTTTGCAGAGACGCGCATCATCGTCTTAGATCCGTACCGACTGCCAGAATTGGAATTCGAAAGAGGCGGTACGCTCTGGAACGACTTCAGCCGGTCCCCTCCCGCATGTGCTGCTTCGTTCATGCCCATCGATAATTTTCTGCTGTTGTTCCGCAAGACACCGACAGCCGGATGATGCAGACGACCGCATTACCCTCTGACGACCACATCATCTTCCGACCGTATCCCGCACAAAGAATCCGCAATTGCGTTTTAAGAATTCGGAAGCTGATCCCCAGAGATTCACTTCGTGAAACTGACTTTCGGTATGACTGAAATCGTCACGAAGTGTTTCACCGGTTTCATGGTTACATCCGTAATACAGAAGAGCACCATGCGGATCGAGCACTCTCTTCATCTCTGCGGCCAAGGCATGCATGTAGGCAACCGGATGATCCGGAATCCGTGAGTCATGCTTGTCATATTCAAATCCGCTCAAGAGTACCAACTGGAATGATGCACGATGCAGCTGACTGATCATTTCCAGATTATCACCTCTGAACCGCACCACCTCCGTATCGCCCACCATGGTCTGCGCGTCCTTCAGCAAGAGGCCCACATCCACCACACGCTGCGCACCCAATGCCGCCGCAAAACGATCAACGTTATTTTGCCGGGCGCAGGCAAGATTCAACACGGATGCCCCCTCAATGTGCCTTCGAATCGGCTCTGCCTCCTTCCTCACTACAACTCCGTCCGGAAATGAGATTGATTCGATGAACTGTTGTACCTTCTGTGTCCTGGCGGATGCCAATGATTCATCATCGGCAAGAGACAGGAAGAGTCCCCGAACATAACTCGTTTCATAGCCGATGAAAGAAATCCCTTTTATGAGAGCTTCATTCTTTTCAGACAACGGTTCAACAAGGAAACTACGCCGTAAACTGCTTGTTGGACTTTTCACTAAACAATTATATTTTAATATATTATCTCATCAAGAATTATCCGCTCATTCTTGAACGATTATCTCATCCTCCAAACGAATTCCGAACTTCCCCGGAAAGTACACTCCCGGCTCAATCGTAATGATTTCATTCTTCAAAAGCTTCTCTGCCGGACGCTTGCAACTGAGAGTGACGCCTTCGTGAATCTCAAGACCGACTCCATGCCCCAACGCATGAGCAAACGCATCTTCCATTCCGTATTCCCGAAGAACAGACCGGGCGACACAATCGAGCTGGTGCGTAGAAACTCCGGCACGCACAAGTTTTTCTGCTGCTTCCTTGGCCTTAGTAACGGCCATGAGCGCACGCTCCTGCTCGGGCGATTTCTTGCGAGTGAAGAATACCCTGCTCTGATCTGCGCAATACCCTTCCATCCTCACTCCCATATCGATCTGCACGATGTCGCCGCGTTTGAGCGCACGAGCAGTGGGATGATGATGAGGCCGACTGGTGTGAGCACCAAAAGCCACAATGGAGTCAAAAGCCAACTCGTCCGCACCGGCATCATGCGCTGCAATATTAATCTTCCACGCCAGTTCACGCTCGGTTAAGCCCGGGCACAACCAGCCAGGAACGCGCCGCAGAATACCCTGCGTGATTTTCTGTGCGCGGCGAAAGTGTCGCAGTTCATCGGCATTCTTGGAACGACGAAAGTGCATGACCACACCGGTACAGGAGAGAAATTTGGTTCCGCGGTACTTCTTCTTCCAAAAATCACGCTGGGCTACGGTCACCGTTTCGCCTTCGCATCCGCAGAGAGCGTATCGACGGAGCGTTGCCGGTAAATCCAAAATATCTCTCAGCGTGCAACCTTGCACCGTACGAGCGGACGCCTCTCGATAGCGAGAATCCACAAAGAGAAATAAACCCTTCCTGGTGACCAAAACGGCCCCCGCACTCAGCGCCGCACCCGTAAGATAGAGAATATTGGTCAGATTAGTCACCAGAAATGCCGGCGTACCGGCCCAGGAAAGTAGGACTGCAGAGGAAGTGGGACGCATGGAGCGAGGAGTGGCGAAAATGGCAAAACTATGCTATCATAGAGACAAAGAAACACATCACATTCCTTCGTTCTCCATGAAGCCACAATTCTGGGCATTCACCGCACTCCTGGGACTCTCTGTTGCGCTGGTGTCCGTTGCAATGCCACAAGGGTCATCACTGGCGCAAGTCTACAACGGTCCGGGCCTGACCTCGGGAACCACAGGAATTTCAGGAGTGCAGAGTGGGAGTTTACGTACGGTTGTGGCCAATATCGTAAATCGAATTCTGACGTATGTCTCACTTGCAGCAGTGATCGTCATCATCATCGCGGGTCTCTATCTGATTTTGAGCTTGGGAAATGACACGGCCAAAGAAACGGCGAAGAAGATTATTATCTACACTGCTATCGGACTCATTCTTATTCTGATTTCCAAGGGACTGGTGATGTTCTTCATCGGTCTTGTTACTCCATCTGCCGCCACACCTTCCATCATCATCACTCCCTGATAATTTGCTGATATTCCTCATTAACTGATCCACCGTACCCCCGATGCATTCCTTCTTCACTCGATTTGCGGCCTTTGTCCTTCTGGCCACCCCAACGTGGGTCTGGGCACAGTCTCCCCTCGGCGATGCCAATGAGATCAACGTGGGAGGAGGCGGCGGAGCGGAAGTGGACTTTAAAGCGCTCATCGTTTCCATCATGAAGAAAGTCTTGGACTTCGTGGGACTCATTGCCGTCGTCGTCATCGTCATCGCCGGCATTTGGATGATAGTAGGTCTTGGAGAAGAGAGCGCCAAAGAACGGGCCAAGAAAATCGTCATCTACACCATCGTCGGCCTGCTCCTCATTCTGATTGCTCGTGCCATCGTTACCTTCGTCATCAATCTTGTCTGAACCTATGTTCCAGAACCATTCCTCCTTCTGGCTCTTCCTCTCCACATTGATCACGAGTCTCTGCGTGATTTCTTCTGTTCAAGCGCTCGAGATCGATCAGCCATTCCTGCGAGAAACATGGAATCTTTCTACAGGAAGCGTCTTTGAAATCATCGCGTTCCCCAGTACGACAGATCGCGAGTACACATGGTCCCTCACCAAGGCGGATGGGCTATTTGTGCAGGCAGATCGTGGACCGCTTTTCCGTGAGCGCTTTGCGGAGGCGGGTGAATTTCTGCTGAAAGGAGAAGTCATCGCCTCCAATCGAGCGCCCATTACCGAGCGAACATTCGCCATCCGTGTTGAGAACGGCACCGCAACAGCAAGTGGAACACTTGCAGCAAACAACCTTGTGCAAACGCAACCGCCCACAACGACCAGTGGCGTGATCCCCATAGAGGGCAATCAACAGACCATCCTCCTCCAGGCACTCCCCGAAGTAACGAATCTCACCGTCGATTTGGATAGTACGTTAGATAGCAATGGCGACGGCGATCTCACCAACGATGATGACAGTCGCGGGACATTCTTTGCAGCCCAAGGTTCCACCTTACGCGTTTGGTTCACCGATAATCACATGAACCGCACCATCACAATCCGCGGTTTAACACCTACCGGAACACAAACTCAAACCGTACGGCTCTCCACCGGAAACGCAGAACCTGAACCCGTGACACCTTCATCCGAGGTTCTTCAGAACCCTGCAGGGCTGGAGATGATCCAAATTATAAGCCAGGGCAGCGGCACGTACGCCTTCTCTGTAGATGAGTCCACGCTCATCACTGCCGAAAAACCATTACTCTTACAATGGGACTTTGGCGATGGAAAGCAAAGCTTGCTGGATCGCCCGGTACACACCTACGCAGGCAACGGTCAGTACACAGTGAGTCTGAAGGCGCGAGACTTGAATACGATACAGGAAGTCTTGAGTGTTGCCGGCATTTTGTCAGTAGACACCATCGCCCCTCCCTTCGTACCCTCAAGTGCGTCCAGTATCTCAGAAGCATCTTCCTCTACCGCTGCCTCTACTTCATCGCAGGAATCGGGACCTTCGATCTTTTCTCGCATTCCTTTTAGTCTGATTGCCATTATCGTGGGGGCGCTCCTGCTGGCAGTCCTTGTTGGTTTTATCCTTATGACCGTCATCGGGCGACTGCTCCGTCAACACGGAGACGCCAGACCGACAAAAGCAAAAACCTCTGCTGCACCCAATGCCAAGAAACCGAGCGGTCTGCCCTCGTTGGATCAAGAGGCTCCCCCCATGGCGGTAATCGATGTTTCTCCGGAGGAATCTCAGCGTCCGGCACCTGCCATCAAAAATGAGACTCCTCGGGAAACGAAGGTCGCAGAGAAGGAATCCGCGAAGGAATCTGCAACCGAAGATCTGGTTTTCCAAGAGGAACAAGCGCCTGCCTGGCTCAAGCAAGGGCACGATGAAGCCAAGAAGCGAGGGCAAACACCCAAGAGCCCTCCTCCAGCCCCTCTGCAGGGACCTCCTATTTCAGAAGTCAGCCCATCGCCTTCGATACAGAAACCATCGCCTCTCCCGGAACAATCACCGCGAAAGGATGATCGGCCCCTTCCGCCTTGGCTTCAGGAATCTGCAACTACTCCCCCGCCTCCGACTCCTACGCCCGAACCTGCACCCGTCCCACCGCCACCGCTCCCTCCACCCTCACCAAAATTGGAACCGGCACCTGTCCCGGCTCCTCCGGAGCTCACGCCTGCGCCAATCACTTCGCCAACACCGCCTCTCCCAAAGATAACTCCCCGCGCTCCACAGACACAACCCGTGAGCTCACCTGCTCCGTCTCCGGCCGCCTTAGCACCGCTCAAGCCGACTGCTGCCGTGCCCATTTCAACCAAATCTGCGCCATTCACAAATCCTGCGACCCCCGCAGCCCCACCGACAGCGGTTCCGCCAATTCCGGAACCGCAGAAGTCACCTGCCCCGGCACCCAAGTTTGAACCCACTCCGGTAAAGCCTTCGTCTGCGCCTGTTCCCCCCTTACCTCCCAAGGACCAGATAGCAGCGGTAAAGTCCGAATCGGTTCCCGCACGATCTCCCGTACCCGTACCACTTGCACCATTATCACCGATTAAGGAACCTCCCGTTCCTCCGGTGTCTGCGCAGACGAACTTGCCTGCGCCCGCCAAAGAATCCAATCCTCTGCCTTCTCTGCCTCAGCAGCAAACTCCATCCCCAGCGCGACCCGCGACTCCCCCATCACTGCCTTCTCAGTCCACCGTTGTATCATCGGCAACACAATCAATGGATGAAAAATCCAAAGAACTCACGGAGGCCGAACGTGAGCGCCGTCGCAAGAAGCGCGCCCGCTACCGGGAGAATGTCCGCAAACGCGAAATGGAGATGGTAAATGCAACCACCCAGCAAGAATCATCTGCTCCTGTAAACCCGCAATTACAGCCTTCACCGCCGATCCCCTCCCTGAAAGTTACGGAACAGAAGGAGCCCCTTCCTCCAACAGAGAAAGAGTCACCTCCTCCGCAGAAGATCGAGGAATCAGATGAACCCATCGCAATAATCCGGGCGGATAACTTGTCCAAGGAGTCAAGCAAACCAAAGAACGCATAAGTTACTGGAAAGCAGCAGCCATTCCCACTAGGATGGTCCATATGTGGCGGGCGTAGCTCAGTTGGTTAGAGCGCCAGGTTGTGGCCCTGGAGGTCGTGGGTTCAAAACCCATCGCTCGCCCCATCATCCAATAGAAACAGAACAAGAGAAGCTCTCAGGATTATCGTCATTCTTTCGGCTTCTGCTCCACGGCATGCCCCCCAAAGCGGTTGCGCAGTGCGGAGACGATCTTGCCCGTGTAACTGGGATTCTTTTCGGAATCATAACGAAACTTCAGCGCACTCTCGATGACTTTGGCCGCCAGCTTCTTCTCTTTGGCCGTCTTCACCGTCCAGGCGCCTTCGCCCAATTGCTTCACCGATCCGGATACGGGCTGCAGATCCTGTCCAAAGATCTGGAACGCATCGCGCAGCCATCCGATCAGACGCGATTCGATCACGCTGCCGTGATTGTACACATCGGCGATGCGCGACAGATCCAATTTCCACGGCGTCTTGCGCATGAGCGCGAATCCCTCGGCAATGGCCTGCATCATGCCGTACTCGATGCCGTTATGCACCATCTTCACAAAGTGCCCTGCCCCCGCACCCGGAAAGAACTGGTAGGCGTTGGGGCCGGCAAAATCCTCGAACAGCGGTTCGATGGCGTCGAAGTCTTCCTGCTTGCCGCCGATCATCAGGCATGCGCCCGTCCGCGCGCCGCGCGGTCCGCCGGAGGTGCCGCAATCCATGAATCGGATACCGTGGCGTCGCAGTTTCTTTGACCGGGCAACGGTGTCTTTGAAGTAGGAATTGCCGCCGTCGATGATGATGTCGCCGCGCTTGAGCAGCCGGACGAGTCCCGTCGGGCCAAAAAGCACTTCATCCACCGTCTTGCCCGCCGGGACCATGAGCCAGATGATCCTGGGAGACGGGAGTTTTTCGACGACCTCGTTCAACGACAATGCGGGGATCAGTCCCTCGCGGGACAGTTCGTGGACGATACCGGGCGAGCGATTATAGCCCGTCACGCGCCAGCCTTTTTCCATCATGCGCCGAGCCATATTAGCCCCCATCTTGCCGAGCCCGATGATCGCTATTTCCCTGCGCAGTGTTGCCTGCGCCGCCGGAGCGCCCAGATACGCCGCAGCTTCCATCATCTCATCGGTATCGGGCTTATAGCGATGCAGAGGCACAAGGTTCCTGCTCCAAGCACGCTCGATCGGATCGGCGAACTTCCACTGGGTCCGTACCTCATCGCCGCTCACGAACAACGCCTGATCGCCCAGCACGCAGGCATATAGCAGCTTGCTGTACTCCGCCACATACTTCTCTTTGGCCACTTTCTTGAACACGGAGAAATCGAACGCACGCTCCTCAAGCATCTGCTCGTATCCCGATTTCTTGGTCCAGAAATGGATTGAAATCTTCTCTTCAGGCTCCAGGGCGAATATCACTCGGTTCTGCACGTGGCGCTGCGCGGAACACATCAGACAATTGGGCGGGTGCTTGAAGGTGACGACGATTTCTTTGCGAGCTTGCGGGCAACGCTTGCCTGCCTCCAGCGTGATGGGCACCCCCTTCCATGCGGGATGATTGAGCTCCGTCTTGGCCTTGAAATACGTCTCGACGGCGGACCGGGGATCCACGCCCCGGATGGATCGGTAACCGTCGTACTGCGCGCGGAAAGTATCATGCTTGAGCGTTAAAGTGGTCCACGGTTTGAGCGTTTCCAGGAGTTCAAAGCGCTTACGGCGCACATGCTCCGTCTGCATGCTTGCGGGCGCATCCATCGTGATCACGGCGAGCATTTCGAGCAGATGGTTCTGGCCCACGTCCCGCAGGGCTCCCACGCTCTCGTAGAACGCCCCGCGCTCCTCAACTCCGATGGATTCCAAGAGCCGAATCTCGATCTTCTCGATATCGCGATTGCTCCACGACGTCTCCAGCAGGTTGTTGGAAAAGCGGAAGTGCAGGATGCCTTGAATGAGTTCTTTGGCCAAATAGTGATCGATACGATAGATCTGCTCCTCGACGAAAAACTCCGACAGAAGCGACTCCAGCCGCTCCGCCGATTGCAGATCGTGGCCGAAGGGCTTCTCTACCAACAGGCGCGTCCAGCCGAAGTTTCCTCCGCAGGGTTTGTTGAGCCCCGTTGCAGCGAGCCCCTTGAATATCGGAAGGAATTGCTCGGGAGGGACCGCCAGGTAGTACACCTTGTTCGTACACACGCCCCACGCATCATCGATCGCCTGCAAGCGCGACTTCAGTCCGCGATACGCTTCGGGGTCGGAAAAATCTCCGGCATGGTATGAAAAGAGATCCAGAAATTCCTGCGGATGCCGATCGATACACCCATGCTCCGTAAAACCGGAAACTACGGAGGCGACATGCTTGCGAAAAGCTGTGTCGGTGAGCGGACGCCGGGCGAAGCCCACCACCTTGAACTGGCTTGGAATTTTATCCTCCGCATAGAGGTGCAGAATCGAAGGGATGATCTTCTTCGCCATCAGATCGCCGGTGGCCCCCAGTACCACGATGATCGTGGGAATGTTGTTGTGTTCGCGTTCCTGCATAGGCACATCATATACGAATATAGCGAAGTTCTTCCATTGACGAATTGCACGCGCCGCCTGCCCGGCTGAATGCGAACGAGCGAACGCAGAAGGACTTTGACAATGGAAGAAAAACACATACACTCGCTTCCGTGACGGTTCGCCACATCGCTCTCGGCGCTATGGTGCACATGATGATGCACTCGCTACGAGGGCTTAAGTTGATGTGAACGATTCTCAACTTACCACATTGCCCTCGCACACGCGGGGGCTTTTTTTATTCGTTTCTTTCTTCCTCTTCCCCACATGAGTATCACTTCCCTCTTCCGTCACGATCACGAACCTGAGCGCAAGATTCTGCTCTCCGACACCTTTGGCGGCCCCTTGGACCCCACGGAGCGTCTGGACGCGGACGCACAGCTCTGCACTTTCTTGCGTTCGGAACCGCTTCACCCCTTCCGCCTCACTGTAGATACCTTCGGCCAGGAGGCGGTCACAGATCACATATTGGCGCTCACTCTGGCGCTCCACGACGAGTTGGACCGCTGCACCTACCTCACGCACAGAGAGAAGCGCGCAAGCAGGAACATGGGCACCGGGATCTTCATCAACGCCGCTCCGCGTACGACCCATGCAAACGGGGACCCCTTCTACGTTGCCGCGCTCCCGCATGGAATCCGCGTTGTCGCAACTCCCCTCTCCGCGTTAGCACCAGTGCGCGAAAGAGTAGAACGGCTGCAGATTTTACCGAATGAGAATAACGGCCTCTATTCAAATGCGGAGCAGTTCCGTTCCAGTTACACCGCCATCCTGTTACATCCGAGCTTTGCACGGCGTTTCCCACTGCAAGAAATCGATCCCGACACCATTCCCAAAGAGGATTCGCGCTGGAAGCTCTCGTACGTCGATCGCTACGGCAACCTGGTGACGAATGTAGAAGATCCGCATGCCCAATGGTCACAGCTGCAAACAATTGCAGGAGCAATCGGTCGGGTGCGCCTTAGGGTAGGCCAATCCTCTCCCCGTGAAATCGCCTTGGGCAACAGCCTGGGGACTGCCGATCCCGGACAACTTATTGTCTACGGCAACGGAAATATCGATGTGGTGCGCAAGTGGCATCCTGAAGATCGGGCCCAAGATAAGCTCGATCAGTCGGCCTATCGTCTCTTTGGCAGCCCGACCGTGGGGGATGCCATCACGACGGTCAACCCAACAAACACCAAAAGCTTCTCAACCAGTGTTCTTCCTGCTACAGTTCTCTAACGAACATGTCAGAACCTTTGTTCCGCACCCCGAAAGGCACGCACGACATCCTCCCGGAGGAGCAACGCTACATGACCTACATCAAGAAGGCCGTGCGCCACCGCTGCCGCCAGGCCGGCTACAAGCGCATCGATCCCCCCATCTACGAGTACCGTTCCATTTTTGAACGCGGCATCGGCGAGCACACCGATATCGTCGAGAAGGAACTCTTCACCGTGAGCGGAAAATCGAGCGATTCTGAAGACGGTTCCAAAGCCTCCGCATTCGCTTTGCGGCCCGAATTCACCGCCGGCATCTGCCGCGGCTATATCGAGCACGGCATGCAACAGCTGCCCCAGCCCGTGGAGCTCTTCGCCATCGGCCCGTGTTTCCGCCACGACCGGCCGCAAAAAGGACGCTACCGCCAGTTCCACCAATTCGACTTGGAAGTGATCGGCCTCAAGGATCCCAGCCTGGATGCGCAGCTGATCCATGTTGTCACCAAGATCTTCGCGGACTTAAAGATCCTCGATCGCCTCACACTCCAGATCAATAACATCGGCACGGCCGAAAACCGCGCCGCCTACGTGCAGGCGCTCAAGGATTTCTTCATCGGCAAGGAGCGCAACCTTCCCGAGCTCGATCGCTCACGACTGGCTTTAAATCCCCTGCGGCTCCTGGACTCAAAGGAAGAAGATACGCAAGTGCTCCTCAAAGGTGCGCCCACGCTCGATCAGTTCCTAAGCGAAGAAAGCAAACAGTTCCACTCGACCCTCCTCGAGTACTTAGACGAGCTCAAAATCGCCTACGTCCAAAATCCCGGGTTGGTGCGGGGACTCGACTACTACACGCAGACGGTCTTTGAATTCTGGGATCAGGGCACCGGCGCGCAGAACGCGGTGGGCGGAGGCGGACGCTATGACGGCCTCATGGAGCTTTTGGGCGGAAAACCAACGCCGGGTGTGGGATTCGCCGGCGGCATGGAACGGATCATCTGGCATATGAAGGAGGCAGGCATCCAGGCTCCGCACAAGGACCATGTGGATATTTTCGTGGCGCAGCTCGGTCCCGAGGCCAAGAAAACCTGCCTGACCCTGATCTCCAATCTGCGCGATCGCGGCGTACACACGCTGGGAGCGCTGGGAGAAGCCAGCTTAAAGAGCCAGATGCGCCTGGCCGATAAGTTCGAAGCCACCTTCGCACTCCTCATCGGCAAGATGGAGGTCAAGCGTGGAACCGTGATTCTGAAGGACATGAAAGCAGGCAAGCAGCAGGAAGTACCCTTTGAGGGCATCATCGACAATGTCATCGCCATGCTCGGGGAGAAGAACTTGGATACGTACACGCTCAGGGACCAATTCCAAGGACCGACAGATGACTGAGATCGAAGGATAAGGTACAAGGTTAAAGAAGCGCCCCAAATTTCAGAATGGCTTATCATCCTTAACCTTCAACCTTAACCTTATTCATCAGATATCCAGGTTCTTCACCGTCTTCGCCCTGGTCTGAATGAACTTCCTGCGCGGGGCGACCTCGGACCCCATGAGTGTCGTGAAGGTTGCATCCGCAAGCTCAGCATTATCCATGGTCACGCGCATCATGCTGCGCTGCTCGGGGTTCATGGTCGTCTCCCACAGTTGTTCGGGGTTCATTTCTCCCAGACCTTTGTAGCGCTGTATATTCACACGCGCTGTCTTCTTGGGTTCCTCTTTCTTAACGCCACCCTTGGTCAAAGAGGCCATCTCCTCGGATTCCTTGACCGTACCGACTTCCTCTTCCGCTTCGATCTCCTGTAAGGCACCGGCTTCAATGCCCCACTTCTTCAGGATCTTTTCCTTTTCAGTATCCGCGTAGGCATACTCCACATCTTTGCCGCGTTGAATCTTATAGAGCGGCGGCTGAGCAATGTAGATGCAACCAGCTTCGATCAGCTCCGGGAAATAGCGGAAGAAGAGAGTCAGGAGAAGCGTGCGAATATGCGCGCCGTCCACGTCAGCATCGGTCATGATCACCACACGGTGATAGCGCAGCTTGGTCAAATCCTTCACCTCCCCAATTCCTACGCCCATCGCAATGATGAGGGCTTTGATTTCGTTATTGGCCAGCATTTTATCCAAGCGCGCTTGCTCCACGTTAAGAATCTTGCCACGGAGCGGAAGGATGGCCTGGAACTCGCGATTGCGGCCCTGCTTGGCGCTGCCTCCTGCGGAATCGCCCTCAACAATGAAGAGCTCGCACTCGCTCGGATCGCGACTTGAACAGTCTGCCAGTTTGCCCGGAAGCGTCATACCTTCCAACGCACCTTTGCGGATAACGGAATCACGGGCGGCACGGGCGGCAAGTCTGGCACGGGCGGCAAGTGCGCACTTGGCCACTACATCCCTGGCTTCACCGGGGTGTTCTTCAAAGTATTCGGCCAATTTCTCATTCACCACGGTCTCCACGGCCGTCTTCATCTCTGCATTGCCGAGCTTGCTCTTGGTCTGCCCTTCGAACTGAGGATCTTTGAGACGCACGGAGACGATGGCGGTGAGACCCTCGCGCACGTCGTCCGCCGTAAGGTTTTCATCCTTCTCTTTGAGCAGGCTCTGCGTGCGCGCGTAGGCATTGATGGTGCGTGTGATAGCCGCCTTGAACCCCGTGAGGTGATGGCCTCCCTCAATGGTGTGGATGTTGTTGGCAAAGGTCGCCACCATTTCCTGAAAAGACTGCGTGTACTGCAACGCCACCTCCACATATCCTTCGGGCGTTTCTTTCTCAAACCAGATGGGCTTGCCGATCACGTCTTTGGAATCGTTAAGGTGCTGCACATACGCCGCAATGCCGCCTTCAAAGTGAAAGCGATACAGGCGTGGGAACTTCATATCCTCCTCAGAGCGCTTCTCACGTTCATCAAGCAATCCCACGGTGATACCGCGTGTCAGGTACGCCTGTTGACGCAATCGATTCATCACTGTGACCAAAGAGAACTCCAACGTGTCGAAGATCTGCTTATCCGGCCAGAAGCGGATGAGCGTGCCATGCTTCTTGGTCTCACCTTTGGTTTTCACATCTGCCTGCGGCTTGCCGCGTTCGTAATCCTGCACCCACACTTTTCCGTCAAGGTAGACCTCCGCATGCATCTTGACGCTCAGCGCATTCACCACCGAGGAACCCACACCGTGAAGTCCGCCCGAGACCTTGTACCCGCTGTCATCTCCGCCGAACTTGCCTCCGGCGTGCAGTGTGGTAAGCACGATTTCCAATGCGGATTTCTTCATCTTAGGATGAATATCCACCGGAATACCGCGGCCGTTGTCTTCCACGCTCACCGAGCCGTCATCGTGCATGATCACCGTGATGCGGTCGGCGTGTCCGCCCATGGCCTCATCAATGGAGTTATCTACGATTTCGTAGATCAAGTGGTGCAGGCCACGTTGATCCGTGGATCCGATGTACATGCCCGGACGCTTACGGACGGGCTCCAGGCCTTCAAGCACCTGAATATTCTCTGCGGTGTACTGCTGTTTTGCGGTTGCCATATCTTGGTGGATTCTAGTGATGCCGAGCCGCGGTGGCAATGGACAGGGGGAAATATCGAAGTATCAGAACATCTATAGAGTCAATACTGTCCATCCCCCGCTGATCCCACCGATAATTTGATATTCAGATCCTCTTTTTCCTTGCCAACAGCAATCCCCTACCCTACCCTGCCTCCGCAATGACTATCCATGCACACAGAAGCGGCGACGAGAGCAATGATCGCCTGCAACAGCGATTCAAAGGGCAAGTGCAACGCACTGGGCTCATGAAATTGCTCCGGGAGCATGCGCGCTTCAAGCGCACGCCCAATAAGCGCTTGGTCCGTCTGCGCGCCCTTAAGCGAGAGGCCTACCGCACCGGCAACCGCAAACAGAAGTTTTATTCGAATATGTAATATCGAAGAAACCTCCATCCTCCGCCCTTCCTTCTGAGGAGGAAGGGGGTACTTATTCAATGGTCATAGCATGTACAGAAACATCCCCCTCTCTTCAGAGGGAAGGATAAGGGATTGAGATTGTATACGATAAAAACCTAGCGTCTTCCGCGCTTGATCAACTCAATCGCCCGCATCATTTGCTCGTCACGATCGGAGGAGGCCACCGCCACATCAGGTTTCACCCCTGCACCATCAATTTTGTGCCCCAAAGGACTGCGCCACTCGGCGATGGTGAGTTTAAGACTGGATTTATCGTTGAATTCCAAGACTTCTTGCACCGTTCCTTTGCCATAGGTCTGCTCACCAACGATGGTGGCGCGACCGGCATCCTGCAGCGCGGCCGCCACAATTTCTGAAGCCGACGCCGAACCGCCGTTGACCAGCACCACAACCGGAACAGAAGGATCGATCACAGGAGCATCCTCGGTCACCTCCACCCGATCCCCCGCACGCGACATAATTGTAACCACATCCGATCCCTTGGGCAGAAAGTTTGCGGAAACAAGCGTGGCGACGTTCAGTAATCCTCCGGGGTTATTCCGCAGATCCAAAATCACTCCGCGCGGGCCTTGGTCCTGAATGTGCTTCATTTCCGCACGCAAATCGGTTTCTGTGAGCTTGCCGAACTGCATCAAGCGCACGACGGCAATATCCTCCTGCCACTTGATGTCGATTTCTGGCACTTTGATGGTGTCACGCGTCACCTCGATATCCATTTCCATCCCGCCCCTACGCACTTTCAGCTTCGCAACCGATCCCTTGGGCCCGCGCACATGGTCCACCATTTCCTCGTAGGACAAACCCCGAATGCTCACGCCATCCACGGACAATATTTCATCATTGGGCTTGAGGCCTGCCTTCTCCGCAGGAGAACTGGGCAAGGGTGTTACGATGGTGAGGACGCCCTCGCGATCTTCCACCTGCGCTCCAATGCCAGAAATCTCTCCCTGAATACGCGATTGGAACGCACGAGCGCTCGCCGGACGATAGAACGTAGAGTAAGGATCACCCAAGCTCTTGACCATGGCTTCGGCAGCGGAATAGGCAACTTCATCACTCTTCACTTTGTCGGAGTAAAGGTAATCCTGCTCAACAATCTTCCAGAGCGCTTCCAGAATCTGCGCCTTAGGCAATTCACTCGTTGTAGTGGTGGACATGCGCGACGGCGTGAAGTGGATCTCTAGCGTGGGAACGGAATCATCCGCCGGCGCTTGCTCCCCGCCCTCGCCCAGCACTTTCCGCAGAAAGATCCTGCCCTCCTTTCCGGTGAGCACTTCCTTGGTGCCGAAGAGCGAACTTCCTTGAGGTTCCATCCAACCGTTATCAATGGCTGCTTGCACCGCTCGGGACAGTGCATCAGATGTCTTGGCATCACGATATTGTTCCGTAGGCTCTGCTGTCACATTTTGGAGCGCCACGATGATCTCCAGTGCCTGCCCGCGAGTAATGGGGCGAGCGGAGGCAAGATCTTTTCCGAAAGTGACTAACGCATCTTTGGCATAGGCGGCTTTGATAAAACTTTCGAGCCCTTTGGGAACACGACGATAGGGAAGCTTGGTTTGCTGCTCTCCTGTGATTCCAAGGACCTGTACCGCCGCACGAATAAACTCCCCACGAGAAACGGGGGAAGTATCGGACGTGCGCAATGCATCCGAAACGCTCATGGCCGCCCACACTCCCACGGGGAGCAGGAGTAAGCCGAAGATAACGAAGAGTCGAGTGTAAAAAAGGCCAAAGATCCTGATTTGTACGGAGGAAATCGTGCGCATACCAAGTAAGGTGGGAACGGGAGAAAAAATGCTCTCCCGCAAGTGGGGGCATTCTACCCACCGAGACTCATCGTCACAACTAACGCACGTCATTGCGCAACAGAGTCCGCTTTGCTGTCTACTCCTCTTCTTCCTGAACTCATATCCAGAAGATGAAAATGGACAGCAGCAACACCCAAGAATTCCTCAATTAAACAGAGATATCTTTACGAAGCCACCTGCACAAACGTATCCGTCACCACCAGGTGCCCGTGCTCGCGGTTGTTCTCCGTGCGATAGAAGAGGGAAGAAAGCATCCAGAATCCACCGAGCACATAGAAGAGTGACGGGAAAAGAATGAGTGACACCATCTGCATGGGCGATCCCGATGATGCACCGAAGAGGTCTCCCAGCGTACGAGGATTTCCTGGCAAAAGATCCGGCAGAGATACCATGAAGTTGAAGAGTCCGTGGAGCACGACCGCAATGGCGAAACCGGTGAACATCACCTGCCTGCGAAACACATCTTTTTCCGGTAGGCGCAAAAATGTCCACGCCACTCCGGCCAAAAGCGATGTCTTGCCCCGGTGACGCGCTTCCTCAAGGTATGGCTCCGCAAAGATCGCAAGTCCCAGGAAGTAACCCAGTACCCCAGTGGAAACAATATGCACCATCGTAGTGAGAATGGAACGTCCGACCACATTGCCGACGAAACCGCTCCAATCTGCCGAGGAAGGTGCCATCAAATACTCACGAACGAAGCCCACGAAGTAGGTGGGATTGATAATATTCTCCGCAAAGGCAAAGCCGATTGCCACGATGATCGCCAGCTCTACCACATCATTGATACTTCGAAAAAATTCGGTGCCGCTCTTTCTGAGTACCCAATACTTACCACCCTCCTCGATCACGCCAACCAAGAGAAATGCCAGAAGCGTAGAGAGCAGCGTGGACTGCACCGTGGAACCATTTACAATGGCTCCGCTTACCAGGGCAGTGCTACTGCGCGTAAAGTTCTCCGGAACGATTTTGAAGAGGAGAAATTGCAGTTCAACACCGCGTCTTACCAATGCATCGTAGAACAGAATGGGCGCGGTGCTGAGCATCCCGGAGAAAAACATCAGCAACACCAAGCTCATCCGCTCCCAGTGATATTTGAGAAAGAGCGCACACCAGATCACTGCGGGAATGAGCGCAATGCCGATCGCCAACAGATGTGCGAATCGCTCTACTCCCGTCTCTTGCCATAGCAGGTGCACGATCAACCAGAAAAGGAACGTTCCCAAGACCGTCGCCCGAATGTGTGCGATCCACGGGCCAAAGAGAAACCGCCATGCCAGCGCGATTCCCACAACGCCGATGGCGGTGAGAAAGGCATCCGGCGTATGCGAAGAATCCAGCAGCGTGCGTTCGAATCCGATCAATACAAAGCTCAAGATCGTCCCCAGCACGAGCGCAAAAACATACTCCTTTGCCCTCTTCCATCGCCGAAGTGCGAATCCCGCGCTCCCAATGGAAAGCATGCAAAAGACCGCCGCTCGCTGCAGTCCTTCCGGACCCTCAAAGGGGGCAATCGTGCCAAAAGTCCTTACCGTAACAGCTAAAAGCAACACCGTACCAAAGGATGCGAGAACGATCATGCGCAAAGAAGGCAAGTAGGGATGTCTCTGCTCAATGGAAGAAAGAGGTTCCACATTGATGAGTGATACGTTCACGATTCCCACCCATGCCCGCGTCAGTAAAACCGAGAGAGCGAGGAAGAGCAGAAGCATTCCCATGACTGCAAAAGCTCCGCTGCCCGCCTGCGCTGGAGTTTGAGCAGCCAGAGCAGATATCGGCAACAGAGTTGCACCACAGGCTGCAATGGCGATTGCCACGCGACGAACAGAGAGTGACATGTGTTTGATCAGATTATACCATAATTTCTTGTTTATTGATATGTCTCAAATCCAGTCATCTGAGCAAAGCGAAAGGCCGTATTTCAACTTTCCACTTTCCACGTTCAACTTTACACTTCGGGCATGCCCGCCACCTCACTCGATCAGCTCGTCTCCCTCTGCAAGCGCAGGGGCTTCATCTTCCCGGGATCGGAAATCTACGGGGGACTCGCCAATACGTGGGATTATGGGCCACTGGGAATCGAGATGAAGAACCGCATCCAGCGCTTGTGGTGGGATCGCTTTGTGCGCAAGCGACAGGACATGGTGGGGCTGGAGAGCGGCATCCTGATGAATGCCCGCGTGTGGGAAGCCAGCGGCCACGTCGCCAACTTCGGCGATCCTCTTGTGGACTGCAAAGGCTGCAAGGAGCGCTTCCGGGGAGATAAGCTCTTAGAGGAAAAGCTCGGTGTGGAAGCATCCGCTGTCCTCACCTTGGAGCAGGTGCAACCCATGTTGATGGCAGAGAAGATCCCCTGCCCCGGCTGCGGCAAAATACAGTGGGCAACCGCCAAGAAGTTCAACATGATGTTCAAGACAAAACAGGGCGTGATCGAAGATGAGGGCAGCGATCTTTACCTGCGGCCGGAGACGGCGCAGGGCATGTTCGTGCAGTTTAAAAATATCAGCCAATCCATGCGCCGCCGGTTGCCTTTTGGGATCGCACAGGTGGGCACGGTCTTCCGTAACGAGATCACGCCGGGCAACTTCACCTTCCGTACGCGTGAATTCCAGCAGATGGAGATCGAATACTTTGTGGAGCCCGGGACGGAAGCGCCGATCTTTGAGCAGTGGAAAGAGCAGATGTGGCAGTGGTGTCTGGATCTGGGCCTGGCCAAGGAGCGGCTGCGCATCCGCGAGCACGCCAAGGAGGAACTGAGCCACTACAGTAGCCGCACCATCGATATCGAGTATCTGTACCCCTGGGGATGGGGGGAGCTCTACGGGCTTGCCAATCGCTCCGATTTCGATCTCTCTCAACACCAGAAATTCTCCGGTGAAGATTTGAAGTTCACAGACCCCGATGATCCGACCAAGAAATTCCTGCCCCACGTGGTGGAACCGACATTCGGTCTCACGCGCACGGTTCTGGCCGTGTTGCTGGAAGCGTACGCAGAAGAGAAACTGGAGAATGACACGCGCACCGTCCTCAAACTTCAACCGAATGTCGCACCCTACGATGTCGCGATTCTCCCACTCTCAAAGAAGGAACACCTCATCCACAAGGCACAAGAGTTGTACAATAAAGTTATACAAGAGACTCCCCTCTCCGTGGACTTCGATATCACGGGTTCCATCGGCAAGCGCTACCGCCGGCACGATGAAATCGGCACGCCCAAGTGCGTCACCGTGGACTTTGGAACGCTAGGCGAAGATGAGAAGCAAGGAATCATAGACACAGTGACGATCCGCGATCGCGACACTCTTAAGCAGGAACGTGTTTCCATCCATGAACTTATCTCTCGCCTTCGGTAGACCTATTGTGTCTCGGCACCTTCACAGAGAACCAGCCAATGTGCATTGACCGTACGCATGAGTGTCATAGACTTATCGTCTCTATTCATCATGACTGTCAACTCAACAGAAATAGGCGCAGAGACGGACATCGAAGTTCCTATTGAGGAATACACTTCCACCGGGAAAAAGGTGAAAAAACTGCATCAAGAGTTGAAAGAAGCAGTGCAGATGCTCCAGGAGTTTGAAGAAGATGCCCCCTCGAATGGAGAGCTGGAAAGTGCGGAAGGCGAAGCGGAACGTCTGCTCCGGGAATTTGAAGATGAGCGAAAATTCCAAGCCGATGATGCCGAGCAGCGAGTGCTTGCAGTGACCGATCCCGTAGAAAAGTACAAGCAAGAAGCGGCAGAGGCTCCGCTTCTTAGGCGCCAGCCAGAGAATGAACTTGCCATCAGAATGATCGAAGAGCGTCAGCGCTGGATGGAGACGCTCTGCCGGCATCCTGCCATACAGCGCAGGGTGATCCACATCCATCGAGAAATGGTGGAGAAGCGCGTCATGAAATCCTGGCCGACGACTGGGACACACCTACGTGGACACACCGAACATGGGGATTTTGGTATTGTGCAAGGAATCGACAAAGAGAAACCTCAAATTCTGCAGCGCATACGCACCAATCTGGTGACCATCTGCGGACCATCCATCGCAGGAGATAACCTGATGCGCAGAAGCGCCGATTACGCAAGGGATCTGGCCGAGCTGAAGGGATCGCACTTCATGCATGCGCGCCTGGAGCAGACCCTGGAACATACGAACGAACGCATCGCATTCCTTCTTGCCGAGCACCCCCTTAAGCCCGAGATTCTGCAGAACGAGTTCGGCATCGATCAACACGGAGAAAGCGCTTTTCTCAAAGATATTGCAGTGCAAGCAGAGGAGCTCCCTCCCGATGAATGGATTGCGTCGGTGGGGGTAACACCCGTTATGCACCGTTCCATCGCAGATTCCGTTGCTGATCCTTTCTGTAAATGGAAGAAGGCCAGGGATCTCTTGGTCCGCAGTAATCTGCGACTGGTCATCTCTATCGCCAAGAAATACCAAAATCGCGGCATCTCCATGCTCGACCTCATTCAAGAAGGCAACGCCGGCCTGATACGCGCCGCAGACAAGTTCGAGCCATGGCGAGGATTCAAATTCTGCACGCTCGCCACCTGGTGGATTCGCCAAGCGATCACCCGCGCCATCATGATCCAATCAGGTGACATGGATAAGCCGGTCCATGTCACCGAATTGGAGCGTAAGTACAAACGGCTGATCGAAAGAGCCATGCAAGACACCGGTACTCGCCCCAGAACCATTGAGCAGGCTGCCGCGCTCATCGGTATTAAAGATAAGGATTTTGCGGTGTTCCGACAGGTCATGGCGCAGGCACACAGCATCTATCGTCCCGTGGGCAGTGATACCGAAGATGGAACGCACGCCGATATCCTCCCGGACGAAGCCACGCCCAAAGCCGCTGATAGTGCCATTCTGCATGAGCGCAGGAACGATATGCTGCGTACGATTGCTTCCATCCTCGATCCGCGAGAGCAGCTCATCATTCGTATGCGCTACGGTCTGGGTCTGCTCGAACCACTGTCATTGGAAAAAATTAACGAAGTGCTGAAGGCAACCAAAGAAGAGTTTAAAAAGACCGATGCGCAGGAAATCGCTCAACTGGAACGGAATGCTGCCGCATTCCTTGAAGTTCGGCAGACAGAAACTTTATCCGCTCCCCTCTCAAAGGAAGAACGGGGGGAGCTCATCGCTGCCATGGAGGCAAAGTCCGATCATTTTTTGCGCACACTATCGAATCGCGAACAGCGCATCTTGCTCCTCTCTCTCAATCTTACAAAAGGAATACAGTTCACCCTGGAGGAAACGGGTGCCGTGCTTCTGATCACACGCGAACGCGTCCGGCAGATCGAAAAAAAAGCCCTGCGCAAGTTACAAGACACGGCCGAAGAAACCGGTCTGGATCGACATGACGAAGGTCATAAACCCTCCGAAGATCCCAGGCATCGATTCACCGATTCGTTCCGATCCCTCCCTATCAGCGCCATTGGTCTCACCATGCGGACGCTCAATGCATTAAGAAAAATGGGGATCTTCTCCGTCGGAGAATTGGTGACCTGCGATGAGGAAGATCTGCTCAGCATAAGCAACTTCGGCGTCGGCGGCGTTGAGGAAGTGAAATCTTGTCTATTTGACGCTCAAGAACGTATCGATGCCACTCGCGATCTCACGCCTGTTCAACCGAATATCACGCGCGTCAATGGCTCTATCCGCCTTCATTGTGGCTGCGGACTCCCCTTCTCTCATCCTCGTGTGAAGGCACTTGTTATGCAGATACAACGTGATTATATGGAGGGCAATTTACACTTCGGCGGACACGACGGATTCATAGCCACCTCTCGCAGACATCCGGTGACCGGCGAGTGGGGAGCATACTGGGATCTGGATATTCCCGCGACTCTTCCAGTAGAGCAAAGAAAGAATCTCCTCCGTGCTCTGCGCGATTCCGGACTGGTCACATTTTCTTCTGCCGCTCAGAGCGGATCATCCGCCACGCCAATAGAGCACTCAACGCAAACGCCGTCAGCGCCATCATCGGAATCGTGATGTAACCGAACCGGAAGATCTGGGTGGAAGCACAGGGATAGGCGGGATCCCCGCAGGTCCCCGTGAGCGACGGCACAAGAATATTCATAACTTGTGACACGTACTGTTTGATGGAGAATGCCATACCAATCAGGGAAAGCGTGAGGAGTGAAGCCGCCACCCCCCTATCCCGACGGAAGAGAGCGACAAGCGCAATGGGGACCTGGGAATACATAAAAATCCTTTGGAACCAGCATTCCTTGCAGGGTGTCCACAGGGCGACTTCGGAAAAGTAAAGACTGCCAAATGATGCGAATAACGGGATCAAAAAGAGGAGCAAAAACCCATAGCGATCCATAGGGCGCGAAAGTAAGCACACATGTTTGCGCAAGCCAAGGACTTGCGCCAGCGTTGCGCTGAGGAGCAGGAGAACGGCAATATCGCCGATGATCGTAAGGAAGGAGAGAACGGTGACGACGGAGTTGGGAGAGGGCATGGAGAAAGATTGAAAATTGAGAAACAAGTATAGGGAAGGCCCCCTACATCTGAAAAGGTGCGAATATTGAATACTCTTGCTCATCGAAATATTAATAATCCTGGCTCGATGAGACTGCATATTGCCAGATATGTGAATTGAATTTCTTAAGGATCAAGTGACATCTGCGGATGCATTACGTAGCATTCCTTGCGAGATCCATAAAAGAAATTATTATTTCTTAATTGAGCAATCACGCTTCACTAATGATAACGCGAAGATGGATGACTCTCATCGGCCTGAACGGAGGAATATTTGCAGTGTGTATGTTCTTTGTGCCTTCTGCGGCGTTGGCGGCAAATCTTTACTGGGTGGGTGATCCGGGGGCAGATACTTCTGTTGCCACAAACTGGAAAACCACTGATCCTACAACGTGCGGGGCAGGAAACGCTTCGGCTGCCCCAGGCGTGGCAGACACAATTATATTCGATGCCGATTGTGATAACGGAGCGAACATCAACAGCACTTTGTCGGTTGCCGGCATCAATATTAATTCCGGTTACACAGGAACCATTGGACAAACCGGAGGAGTGGCAATCACCATTGGATCTGCTGCATTTATACAGGCAGACGGCACCTATTCGGCAACTGAAAATTTAACAGTTAATGGCAGCTTTACTAAGTCTGGCGGAACATTTAATGAGGGATCAGGCACCATTACGTTCAGTGGCGCGAGTGCCAATTTTGTTGTTGCCACCAGTGAAACGCTTAATAACGTGGTAATAAATAAGTCATCAGCCACTCAGTATGTGAACATTACCTCCGGAAAGATGATTGTGGCTGGTACATTAACTCTTACCAACGGACTTATTAATACCGGCACAGTTGATGCTCGTGGTGCAATTAATCAAGCTGACACTTTTGATGGGGGTACCGGGTATATTGATTTTGGTGATGATGCGGTAGCGCAAACTTATACAATTGCTGGCGGAATTGCCTCAAACATTCGTTTTGATAACGCTGCTGACGCCAATGATTCAGTTATTTTAAATGCAAACACAACATTTCGTGGGCTGGTGATTATGGCCGGTTTTGGAGATAGCAGCGTTGTTCCAATCACCTATAATTCATATATTCTAACTTTGGGTGGAGTACTTAACGTCGGAGATGTTTATTATCAAGAATCTGGCACATTTAACGCTCCTGATTATTTAGTTGTTGATGGGTGGAACAGTACTCACGGTTTTATAAAAACAGGAGGGACTTTCAATGAGGGCACGGGCACAGTTGAATTTTTTGGGCATGCATCTTATGCATTTAATGTTGCAACAACTGAAACTCTATACAATGTTATTGTTAATCCCTGGACTTATACCTTAACTATTTCTACTGGCGATACAATGGTTGTAGCAGGAACTTTGACTCTAAGAAACGGACTTGTTGCAACGGGCACAATTGATGCCAGAGGAAATATTGTTCAAGAAAGCGGATTTGATGGGGGAAGCGCTTATTTAGATTTTGATGATAATATTGTCGCTCAAACTTACACCTGTGCAGGTGGAAGGGCTCCTGTCATTCGTTTTGATAATCCTGCTGATGCCAATGATTCAGTAATTTTAAACGCAAATACTAATTTTTTTGGTTTAAGTATTACTGCTGATTTTGGCGATGCAAACACAGTGCCAATTAATTATAATAATTATGATCTTTCCATTGGAGCGGCTGGCTATATCGCATCTAATACAACCTTTAATCAAGCCTCGGGTATTTTTAACGCTCCAACCAACATTACTTTTGTTAGTTACAATAACTCTTTTTTTTACAAAACTGGTGGAATATATAACGAAGGGGCAAATACAACTTTCAGTGGAGATTCTACTCCTGTTTATGATGTGGCCACGACAGAAACATTTAACAATGTGATAGTTAGTAGGGATTTTACGATTGCAAGTGGAGATAATATGGTAGTCAGCGGGACATTAACTCTTACCGATGGTTATATCTACAATGGTTCAATAGATGCACGTGGAAATATTAATCAAGCAGCTGCTTTTGATGGCGGCTCAACTTATCTTGATTTTGGAGATAATGATGTGGCGCAAACTTATACAATTAACGGAGGCAAGGCCCCTGTGTTGCGTTTTGATAATCCTGCTGATGCCAATGATTCAGTAATTTTAAACGCAAATACTAATTTTTTTGGTTTAAGTATTACTGCTGATTTTGGCGATGCAAACACAGTGCCAATTAATTATAATAATTATGATTTGATTATTGGGGCGAATAATTTTATTTCGACAATTACAACTTTCAATCAGGCATCGGGTATTTTTAACGCTCCAGCAAATATTACTTTTGCTAGTTACAACAACACTGTTTTTTATAAATCTGGTGGCACATATAACGAAGGCACAAACACGACCTTTAGTGGATCAAACGGACAAATATTTGATGTTGCTTCCATGGAAACATTTAACAATGTAACGATAAATTTAGGGACGAGATTGACGATTGCAAGTGGTGACACCATGGTTGTAGCTGGTACACTTAATATTATTAGTGCGGATTTAACAGGAGGCACAATCAATGCCCAAGGTGATGTCGTTGTTGGTTCCGGTTTTGACTCAGGTACAACAGCTCTTCTTTTCTCCGGTACCAACACTCAAACCTTTGATCTCACCGGTGCCACCGGTCTCTTTAATGCTGATATCACCATCAACAAATCCGGCGGGCAGGTGGACCTGGCTTCCGCGCTCCTCATGGATG
>Ga0247841_10001359_pt1 | contig 56356 bp, 27 predicted proteins | sample LaCruzMarch2015__2_FD_192410 | JGI IMG/M metagenome (GOLD analysis project Ga0247841, IMG submission 192410) | Freshwater microbial communities from meromictic Lake La Cruz, Castile-La Mancha, Spain - LaCruzMarch2015_18m | ecosystem: Environmental > Aquatic > Freshwater > Lake | place: Spain... | reverse complement strand
CGACTTCGGGGTCGTCACGACCAACGCGGTCACTGGCTTCCGGCAGGGCGCCGACGGCAAGGACCACCCCGCCGGCCCGATGGAATTCGAGTGCTTTCCGCAGCGTGGAATGCCGCACCGCCTTCATCGCTGGCAGGACAAGCACGCGGTAGATCTCGCCCGAGACATGGAGTTCTTTGCCGACGACCTTGGCGCGAGCCAGCGACTCAAAGTCCATGAAGTCGAAGTCAACGCCCCTGGCGAAGAGTTGTTCACCGGTGGCGAAGGCTGTCTTGACCGCTTCAGGACCGTCCATACCGGCTTCCATCGGGGCGACGGGATAGATGATCGCGACATCGCAGCGGTGGTGGCCCTGGCTGAGGAGGTAACTGAGACGCTGGACGCAAACCATGAAGCCGCGCAGGTGTTTCCAGTACGGCATGCGGAAGGTGTTGTCGGGCGGCGCCCATTCCCACCAGCCGCCGTGGGTCGCATAGTACATGCCGTGAAAACTGAGCAGGTTGAACCCCATGACGTAATTCGCAAACGTCGCGTCCACGATGCCTGCTGACGTCGTGCCCCAGCCGCTGCCGTAGAAACCTTCGAGCCAGACGCGCGGCCGTTCGTAGAGATGCGCGATGGAGGAAGCGACCTTCGCTTTGATAAGGTCCTTACCTAGATTCGGCTGATCAGCCCCGGGCCCCTGGTTCCAGCGCTGCGTGCGGAAATAGTCGCCGAATTCGACAACGTTGCGGCCGCGACCGCCGTGGTCACAGCCCATCGTCATGCCGCGTTGCTGATGCCAGTCGTAGACCGGTTTGAAGAAGCCCTCCTCACTCAACGCCACCATCACATCGCTGTAATCCAGGCGCACCTTCGGTGTGCGCGGACCGATATCCTTGAACAGCGCGGGAAGTTCCGGCGTGATGTCGTAGCCCTTGCGCTTCTTGAATTCACCGGCGAACTGTTCCGACCAAAGCCGACCGCCCACTCCAAAACCAAGCTCGTCGGAAAAGAAGAAGTTGAGCCCCTTGCCTCCTTCGCCGGGAAAACGGCGCTCGAACTGGCCAAAGAATTTTTCAGCGTACCATTTCCCCGACATCGGATGCATCGGATTCAGCGACCACGGCACATTCTCGGCGCTGACCTTGCCGTCTTTGCCCATCCGCAACACCATTCCGGAAACCTCTGGATGCGCCCGCAGCATTTCGTCCACGCACCAACCCTGGCCGAACCCGAGCGTGTAGTCACTGAGGCTGACCGCCGCGCCCTGTTTCTTCGCCTCCTGCACGAACCAACCCGTCAACTTCCACCATCCTTCCGAGAACAACGGTGGATCACTCGGCATTGTCAGCCCGTAACTGCGTCCGCCCTTGTCGGAGTGCGCGTAATTTATCTGGTAGCCCGAGATGCCTATTCCGGCCATCTGGTCAAGGATCCAACCGAGCCGTTCCTTCGTCAACGGGTCGCCCAGCCACCAGAAGAACGGCACCACGCCGAAACCTGGCGGCGGCTTCCTGAATCCCTGGATCACATCGAGATCGGGCGACCGGTCGGCCTGACCGACCGCCCATGACGGCGCAGGGATACCGTTCGCCGGATCGCTGAACATCGTATCCCCGCCACGCACCTGCGCCGAGGCGACCAACAGGACCACCGCGGTGAGAACATACCTGCTTGCACAACCCCACTTCATATTCATAGGCGTCACATTCATCATGACCTCTTGTCGATAAGACATAGCTATTGAAGCAACTCGCTCACACTCCGTTGAGACCAACCGAAACGCAAGAGGCATCAGCCCCTGGCGCATTATATAATCCTCAAAGGCACTAATTGATTCGATTCTGATTATTGCACATCCGGCAAATGGAAAGGAATAGACAAAATGACGGTTTTTATATACAAACTGACAGCAAAACCCGTAAGACAGAGCGTGGATACGCCACGACAACGTGCTGGCTTCCGCGAGCCTTTGTTGCCGATTGACGAGACCTCTGGACCGCAACTCAACACACGGCCCCGCAGTGTGATTGTTCTACTGCGAGAAAGGATGGTTAATTGATGACGATCCCAGCCTGCATCCGACAGTACTTGCAAAGAGCGATTTCTTATCACTGGGTTTTCATTATGCATCGATGGTTCCTGATATTGGGCTTGCTGCTCTTGGGAGTTGTTCCAACGTCGTCGGCACAGACGATCCAGCCGGACAATATGGCAAAGCTTGAGCTTGGTGCGATCATTCTTCCATCGTCTCAATCCACCGACGTAGCTCTGCAGGTCGAGAACGCCGTCGATGGCAGTTTTGCGACAAAATATGTTTCGGCGCCAGGGGATTTCCCGAAGTGGGTTGAGGCAAGTTGGTCTCAACCGGTCAGTGTATACAAGGTGATCGTGGATGAAGATACTTCAGGCAGGTCCGGTGAATACAGAGTTGATGCCTGTGTCGGGGGAGTGTGGCAGCAGGTAGTGGCTCCGACCACGAATATCACTCCAGCGGGCAAGAGTATTGAACTCACATTCACAGCGGTTCAGGCAACAAAGATCAGGTATTATGCAACGAAACCCGCCGTCGCGTCCTCGACCGCTGTCCTTTCTCTTCTGGAGATACAGGTATGTGGTTCCGCCGACTGGGTAGACGCTCAAAAGCAGATGGTGAGCCCCTATGCTACAGCGAATGACACTTTTCTGATCCAATCGCTCAATATCTCGCCGTCGGGCGTGGTGCCTGGAAACACTCTTCGGTTGACACTCAATGTGATGGCGAGCACGGCCATAACAAACAACTATGCGTTCCTCTTGAAACTGTACGAGAAGACTGAGGGCTCTCCAATTTGGGGAGCAGACTACACAGTCGCCACGAAAGGGTTTACGGCGGGCGGCAACACGAGCACCTGGGCGCAGGGCAGTGTTCATCCGTTTACAATTGACATTGTTATTCCTGACTGGGCTCCGCATGGTGATATCCCGCTCTATATCCGAGCGCTCGGCCGCGGGGTTGAAGGGAAGTTTACCAATGTCGTCGAGGGCAAGATTGGCACGGTTCACATCCACAAGTTTGCGACAGACCCCGTTGCGTGGCCGGCTGTCACTCCGCAATCCGAGGTTCGCACCGACAACGGACAACCCCGACTGTATGTAAACAGCAACCCTGTGGCCCCATACATTATGACCGAGAACAGCTGGCCGAGCTACAAAGCATTTGGGGAGCATGCAAAGAGTGGCGCTCACGTTTGGCGGGTCACTGCGCTCAAGTTCGTTACAGGCGACTACGGCACACCGCTCGGCATAACCGAGGCCGCCGATCACTACAAGATAATTGACCAGCAGATCAAGGCATTGCTGAGGGAGGATCCGGACGCATATATAATCGTTTGTGCCCTTCTGAGACCTAGCGCAACGTGGACGGCCAACAACCCTAACGATGCTTGCTGGTTGGCCGATGGCCAGAAGATTGACCATTCATTGTCATCCCGAAAGTGGGCGAGTCAGGTTTCCGGCGACTATCGAGACTTGGTCGCGCATCTGATGGCCCAGAACTTCAGCGGCCATGTGATAGGAATCCAGTTTGAAGTCGCATTGGAGACCTACTATCCCGGCTATATGCAGAACGCTCCGGGCACGCCAAGAAACAGTGTGGTGGTCGGAGACTACAGTCCGGAGCACATCCTTGCGTTTAGATACTGGCTGACAACGAAGTACAACAACGATGTGAATGCGCTCAGAAGTGCGTGGAAGGACAGCGCGGTCACCTTCAATACGGCGTATCCAGATATCAACGTCCTCCGGAGAGAGGACGTGATGGCATTCAAAAACCCTTCGCTTACCCGGATGCCTATGGACTACTGGGAGTTTCACTCCTACTCGATGGCACTGAGCGTGACGGAGACGGCGCGTGCGATCAAGGAGGCGAGCGGGGGAAAGTACGTCACCGGATTCTGGGGACTTTACAGTAACGGCGACGCTATAGCTGATATTCGTCCGGGCAAAGCACAACATATCGGCTGCTGGGGATTGAAACAGGTATTAGATTCTCCTTACGTAGATTACATCGCAGTATTGCAGGCGTACACGCACACACAATGGGGCACTCCCATGGTTCCCATAACCCTCGCCGAGAGCGTACGAAAGCATCACAAGATGCTTCTCGTGGAATATGATGTGCGAACGTTTTTCACTATGACCCGGTTTACCGAGCGAACGTATAGCCAGCGGGAGACGCTCTCTGTTTTGTATCGCGACGCGGCCGCTGCAGCCACCAGGGGCTATATGTGCTGGTGGGTTGGGTTTCCCGAACAGACGACAGGACGAATTAGTGTTCCGTGGTACGCCGAGGAGAGCCTGCTTAGCGCTCTCAGCAACGGGCGAAAGGTCTACAAGGCGTCGTATCAGGCAAATGGATCCCAGTCGGTTTCTCAGGTCGCGGTGTTCATAAACAATGCCGACATCTATGGTCTGGATGTGATGTATGCGAGTCAGTTGCTCTGCAGCGCGCAATACAACACTGCATACTTCGAGATGCCCAAGTTGGGCGCTCCAACAGACTACTATCTGCTCGACGACATCGCCCTCGCGAACGCTGACCAGTATAAGGTGTTTGTCTTCCTCAATGCGTACAGTCTTACCGCGAGGCAGCGAGAGCTGATAAAACAAAAGGTCAGGCAGGCCGGCAAGACGGCCGTTTGGCTGTATGCGCCTGGTTTCTCCGATACAACAAATCTGTCTACCACGTACATCACTGACCTGACCGGATTTACCGTCGGTTACGAGTCGGTAGCCATGGCACCTGTTGTTCAGTTGGAGTCTGGGCACCTGATGACCAAAAACCTGCCGAACCCAGCAACTATTCAGCCCCATCAATGGGAGCAGGACTCGAATCCATTCTCTGTTGGGCCGGTGTTCTATGTGAACGATCCATCTGCGGAAGTACTGGGCAGATACTCATATAACAACAAAGTGGCCTACGCGGTCAAACAGGTGGGGGCTGGCACTTCGGTGTACCTGGGCATACCGTTTATTACCTCGGACGTGCTCAGGGACATTTGCAGGGCGTCGGGGGTGCATCTCTATTCGCAGCAGGACGTGTATCTGGATGCTTCCAGGAACCATGTGCTGATCACAACGCAAGACACTGCATATCACAGTCCGATACGGCTACCTGGTCGCTATACTGTCTACGATGTGAACAACCGCCGTATCCTGGGCAGGGGGGTGGCGGCATTCGTTGCCGATGTGCCGGCACTTACGACGGGCCTCTATTTTGTCGGAACCGACGCAGAGGTGGATTCATACATCAGTTCGTTGAACTAGCGAGTGCTGTGCTCACAACTGAGGAGTTATCGAGATGACAAGAAAAGGTTTGTGGGTATCCGCTTGACTCAACCTGCATTAGCCGTCCGGAATCAACGCGACCAAAATCCTGGCCGGAGAGTTGCGCAGAATGGCTTTGTAGCCACGCCGCCATGGCTCGCCATATCCCTCCTGGGCGACGGCGGCTCAGTCGGCGTGAAGCGGAGACAGGTCTTCGAATAAGCCCTCAGTCGGCACTCTTGTCCGAGAACCCGCGCGGCGACGGAGCGCCGCGGCTACAGCTGCGCGGCGACAGAGCGCCACGGCTACAGCTGCGCGGCGACGGAGCGCCGCGGCTACAGCTGCGCGGCGACGGAGCGCCGCGGCTACAGCTGCGCGGCGACGGAGCGCCACGGCTACAGCTGCGCGGCGACGGAGCGCCGCGGCTACAGCTGGCCGGACAGTTGCAGGGTTCTCAGTGTCTTCTTCGTGGTAATCATTCCGGGTGGTTGAGAGATCTGGATACCCGGAAAAGGTTTTACGCTCAGCTGATCCCCTACTCTGCCAGCGCTGCGAAAAAGAAATGCGCATAAGCGGCTCTTATCGACCAGCTCAGTGTGCGTGCTCTACTGCGGGCCGTGGCCCCGAAGTGTGCTTGCTCTACTTCGGGGGCGAGCTTGCGTTTTCACGTCCATTCTGTCACCTTTTCAACATGCATAGATTTCTTCATGCAGGTTACAAAGCGCGCATGCCTTTACCGACAAAAAGCGATTTCTTACCAATTTTGCTTTCCATTGGCGTCTTGCTGCCGTGGGCGGGGCTGGCCGCGACCCGGCAGGAATACACCGCGGCATCGGCCAAGTGGCTCGAAATCCTGACGCGCCCAAAGAGCATGGGCGTCGTGAAGCGGGTGCTTGAGCAGCCGGTTCCTCGCCCCGTCGGCAAGAAGCAGATGGTCTATGGCCGGGGGGAAGTGATGCCGGCACGCCCGCTGGCGAATCTGGGTGCCAGCCTGCATGCAATGGGACGCGACAGCGAGGCGAAAGTCTATTTCGATGATGTGCTCCTGATCTTTGCGGCCTGCGCCAGGACGGTGCTGGACGGATATGACGATCCGACGCCAGATTATGACGGCAGCACGGACCAGGTTTCCTTCGCCCTTCCAGAGTTGGCGCGCGCCTATCAGGTGATGGTGGAACTTAAGCAGTTCAATGACACCGAACGCGAACGGGCAAGGCAAATGCTGCTGGCCTGCGCCGAGTTCCGCGTCCGGAAGATGCCCGACGGTGGCGAGGGAAATCTCGGCAGTCGCTATTGTCTGGGGCCCGTCATGGTGGCCAATGCGCTTGAGGCTGAAGGGAAAAACGCTCCCGCTATCGCCCGGAAGAATCTTCCGCTCGCCCCCACCTTCGACGCCTGGCGCAAACGTGGTGCCGCCTCGTTCCGGGCGATGATGCAGTATGGCTGGAAGGATGGTGCCCCGACCGGCAGGCGGAAGATGATGGAAAAGACGGGCAAAGTCTGGAACCGTGTTGATGCCCCCCTTCCATCCGCGCCCAAGCCGGGCCTCGGGTTTTGTGAGGACTCCTCCGGCTACGGAGCCGCCACGATCATCAATCTTTTCCTCCTCGTGGAGACAATCCCGCCTGCCTATCTGCCGGAGATCGCGGAGCAGGCGACGTGGCGGGAAATCCACGACTTCATTGACGGCTACCGCCAACTGTTCATGCCGGTCGGCACCATTCCCAATTTTGGCGATTCCACCTTGGGGACGGGCGCCGGCACCTGGGCCTGCCTCTTTGAACTGGCCGGCAAATTTTTCCAGGACCGCGCCCGCTGGGGCAACAGCGCCGCTCTCTTCCGAGACACCGCCGACCGCATTTTTCATTACCAGGCAGACGTTTGTGGCGGAATCTATGGCGAGGATCTCGATCTGGCCCTGGAGTGCATGGTAGAGGGTGTATCGCCCGAACCAACCGTTCCGCGCTCCTTTTTGCTGACCCGCCAGGGCACCGCCGGGTGCCGGGTGCCTTACAAGATCATCCTGCGCGGTGACGCCACAGCGGGTACACGGCAGGAACAGCCGTATGCCCTGGTCAACGTGAGTCCGGGCGAGAGCCACTGCCACGGGGATGTCGGCTGCCTGGGCGCTTATGGCACCGGCGGCAGCGTACTCCTGCACGAGGCCGGGTATGACGCGGGGCCGGCGTTCTTCCACGACCAGTTCATCGTGCGCCCGGCCGCGGAACCGTTTCTCCCGTTCACTAAGGTGTTTGCCGACCCCAAGGGAACCCTGCTCAACAAGATTGACGCCAATAGACGGCGGGTCGGTGACATCACGCTGGGCCGCGACTGGCGCAACGTTCGGGGCGCGGCGATGCACGAGACCAAATACGTCAGCTGGGGACTGGTAACCGGCGATTACACCCGCGACGCCGGCTATGGCGGCGGGTACAAGGGCAAGTACCTGGTCCATACGCGGCAGGTTGCGTTGATGCGCGCCAGCGGGACATTGGTGGTGTTTGACACCATCGAGGCCAAAGAGGCCGTCAAGGGCGTCAACGTCGGCCAGCTTTGGCATGTGCAGCATGTTCTGGCCAGAGACAGGAACCGTTTCCTCTGCCAGGATGATGCGCAATCCATCCTCGGCCCCAATACCCCAAAACCCACGGTGATCGGCACGCCGGCGCGCCCGCTGGTCGTGGCCATGACCGGGCCGGACGGTGCCGTCTATGACAACGTGCAGTGGCGTTTCCTGATGCGCCACGGCCGCGAAGAGGTACCCGCGCAAAACCACCTGTCCGCCAGCGTCCGCTGGGACATGGCGACAGGCGACAACCTCGCCTTCATCACCATCCTCACACCGCTGCCCACCGGCACGACAACACTGCCAAGGGATTCCACCCCGGCGCAGGTGACTAAGACGACCGCAACGGTATGTGTGGACAATCTTCTGCTGGCCTTCGGAAACCGCGCGGTGAAAGCCCCGGACGGCCAAAGGACGGCGGTCTTTACTGTCTCCAAGGGGACATACTCCGCCGCAATCATCGAAAATGGGGCGACTGGCACAAGGCTTCAGGAAACCCCATAGCGGGGCGCAGTGGTTCTTCAAATATCGGGGTGAGTAGATTGAAAGTGGTAGACGCCCGATCCTACCTCATAGACGGCGATGCCTTTCCCCATTCGTGAAAATTTCACGCCTTCAGCCTTATCGATTGTTTTCCCGCTTTCAGTCACATCCCTCGAATCATTGGCTGGGACATACACGGTCGCCGTGGTATTAGCAGGAATTGTAACGTCTAGATTCAATTTCCCGCCCTCCCGCTTCCAGTTGCTGACAATAAGTCCGTGCGGGTGGTTGTAGCTGGCTTTGACCCAGGTCAGCGGCGCGATGGCAGGAAGGCATGCGGCGGACGGGTTGGGTCGGATCAGCAGGTGACCGAAGCCCGCGCCCTGCGTGTCAATACCGGCCAAATCGCGAAAGGCCCATTCCATGACCGCGCCAAAGGAGTAGTGGCTAAAACTGTTCATGCCGGCATTCTGCTTGCCGTTTGCTCCATTGAAGCCAAACTCAGTGGTATAACTGTCCCAGCGTTCCCATACGCTGCTGGCACCATTGACAACTTCGTAGCCCCACGACGGATAGCGCCGGCTCAGGAACAGTTGCACGGCCAAGTCATGCTGGCCATATTTTGTGAGAACGCCCAGGAGCGGCTTGGTGCCGAGAAAGCCGGTGGCCATTCGGCTGTCGTTCTTCTTAATCCTGGCGGCCAGGAGTTCAGCCGCCTTTGCGGCCGATGCTTCGGGAATCAGCCCCGCCCATAAGGCCAGCACGTAGGCGCTTTGTGTATTCACGCCCAGGCTTCCGTCTGCCTTGAGATAGCGCTTCTGAAACGAGGTCGCGATATCGCTGAACAGCTTGCGGTATTTGGCGGCGTCGTTCGCGGCACCGATGACCTCGGCCATGTCAGCCATTAGTTTGGCGTCCAGTGCGTGATAACACAGGTCGATGAATTCGATCGGCGTGGCCTCCTTCACATTCAGCCAGTCGCCCCATTCGTTGCCAAGGCGGACACCCTGCAATTGCGGATCTGATTGCAGGCGCCAGGCCATGAAGCGCTTCATGGAGTCCCAGTGCCGCAATATGACCCGCTTGTCCCCATACACCTGCCAGATTGTCCACGGGCAGATGATGCCTGCATCTGTCCAGGCGGTGCCGAAGGTCGCCCCGGGCTTACCGTGCGCTATAGGATAAGGGCTGTAATCAGGATAAGGGCCGTTCTTGCGCTGGGCTTCCTCCAGGTCGTCCAGCCACTTCGTATAGAAGGCACCGATGTCTGCAAAATAACTGGCCGTCCTGACATACACCTGCGCATCGCCCATCCAGCCAAGCCGCTCGTCACGTTGAGGGCAATCCGTCGGCACTTCCACGAAGTTGGCACGCTGCGTCCACTTCGCGTTTTGCGCAAAGCGGGTCATGACCGGATCACTACAGGCAAATTCGCCTGCCAGCGGGGTGTCGTTGTGAATGACCAACCCGGTCACGGCATCCAGATCTGGCTTGCCTGCCAGCCCCGTCAGCTCAACAAACTGGAAACCATGATAGGTGAATGTCGGACTCCAGGTCTCGCCGCCTGCGTCACCGCGCAACGTGTAGAAATCCGTGGCACGAGCCTTGCGTAGATTTTCAATCATCAGTCGACCGTCTTTGTGCAGCATCTCGCCATAGCGGAGCTGTACGCGCGTGCCGACCGCCCCCTTGACCTTCAGGCGAATCGTTCCCGCGAAGTTCTGTCCGAGATCAAAAATATAAATGCCGGGGGCCGACTCCGTAAGGGTCTTCGCCTTCAGCTCCTGCGTCACGCGGATCGGCGGTGCGGAATAGGCCTGCATGCGGGCCGGACGCTGAAAGCCCAGTTCGACCTGTCGCGATGCACCGGGTTCGTGGAACGCCGCTTGCAGTCTTCCGTTCTCACCGGCAGGAATCGCCTGTGACCATTTCCAGGACGCGCCGCCACCAGACTCGCACCAGGAGGGATCGGCCAGCCGCGCGTCGAAACTTTCGCCCATGATGATATCGGCCTCGCGGAACGGCCCCTCCCCGCTGACCTGCCATGACGGGTCTGTGCCCACGACCTCCCTGGAGCCATCGGCATATTCAATCCGTAGCTGCGCGAGCAGGGCGGGCGTTTTTCCGTAGATGTACCGGCCGAGTTTATTCGGGCCGTAACCGCAGAGCAGGGCGTAGCCGACATAACCCGCATACCAGCCGTCAGACACAATGGCTCCCATGGTATTGCTTCCCTGCTTCACCAGCGGGGTCACATCATAAGTCCGGTAGTATGCGCGTTTCAGGTAATCGGACCAACCCGGCTCAAAAAGCGCGTCGCCGACCTTCTGTCCATTGAGGTGCAGCTCACAGAGGCCCAGGGCCGAGGAAAACAGCGTGGCGCGGGCGACTTTCTTCTGTGCGGAAAAATCTTTGCGATAATGTTGCGCGGGTGGAAGTATCAGCGCGCCGGGTTTGTCAGGCAGGGGTGTCGTGTCACGGAATGAGATCCACTGCGCTGTCCAGTCATCCGGCTTCAGAAGACCCATCGTCCACTGCGAAGGCTGGCTCCAGCCTTCGCCAAGGCTACGGCTGGCAAGCCATACTCTCACCTTCCAGAAGCACCGCTGGCAACTGACCAGTGGCTTGCCCGCATAATCAACGAGAAGGCTCTGGTCCGACGCTACCTTGCCGCTATCCCAGAGATCGCCCTTGTCCTTCTTCAGCAAATCCTCGCTCGTCGCCACAAGCACCTGATACGCCGCCTGCCTGATTCCTCTCGCCTGTCCATCTTCAAGTCTCCAGCTAAGTCGTGGCTGTGCGGCCTCGATGCCCAGCGGATTATCAAGATACTCACACCGCAGACTATCGACCGTACCCGCAAGTGTAACGTTGGCAGAAACCAGGGAGAGACCCCACACAAACAACATGGACAAACGGTATCTTATGCACATAAGAATCCTTCCTTTTGTCGGACAGACAAAATGTGTTCCCAATTAACGATAGTGTAACAATCAGTTACGCACAAGAACTAGTACCATTTGGCGGCAAAACCGCCATTGTGACGAAACGTAATTTGGCATTCAACATATCACTTGCCTTTCCGGCGCAACTCTGACAGTTTGCCGCGAGCTTAATATACAACTCCGGGGAGAAAAGCTCATTCATTCTGGCACACGGTTCTTTGCAAAGCGTGACAGGCGGAACGGTCTGACCGGCGCCTGCTCAGGCATTGCAGAAATGCTTTTGTGAGGTGATTTAGGATGTATCGCATGTTGATCCACTGTGTTACCGCGTTTCTGCTCCTTGCGGGTGGACTGCTTCCTGTTGCTTTTGCTGTCGATGTGCCCTCGCCTATTCCGCGCGAGAACATTGTCCGCGATGCCACGCCTGCGGCTCTGCGGTTTTCGCAACGTGTAGCCAGCCCGGCCAAGGCTGGACGCATCAGCGCCCGCGATCTGTTCGTTCAGGCTCTGACGTTGTGCGAGGCCAATCAGGAGGTTGGACGGATCGACAACATGTTTGCCATTGCTGAATCTCTACAGGACCGGGACAAGGCCAGCCCGACCTATGGCAACTTCCGGTGGTATTCTGATGGTAAGGCTGTCACCGACCGTAACGCGGTGGAGTTCTGCATGCAGGGCGCGGCGCTGCTGTGGATCCGCCATCGCGACACCATGCCTGAACAGGCACGGAAACGGTTGAAGACGCTGCTTACCTTCAGCATCGAGGGTCTGAAGGGTCACAAGGTGAAGCCGACCTACACGAACATTGCGCTCATGAATGCGGGAAATCTCATTCTTCTTGGCGAGGCTCTGGGTCGAACAGATGCGGCAGACGAGGGCTATGCCAGGCTTGATCGCTTTATCGCTACCATGTTGGAGGGCGGCACCCATGAGTACAACAGTCCCACATACTACGGTGTGGACCTGGATGACCTGCAGCTCATTGCGGCGTTTGCCGGGCGGGAACGCGGCAGACAGCAGGCGCGGACGCTGCTTGAGTTCTTCTGGCGTGATATTGCCCTCAACTGGTTTCCGGCCTCACGGAAGATGGCTGGTGCCCGCAGTCGCGATTACGATTACCTGCGCGGTCTGGGCGTGCTTGACCTCAATCTTATGACCAGCGGCTGGCTGCCCTCAATCGACAACGATAGGGTCGGTGGCATCTTCTGCGCCTTTGCGGCCTGGCGTCCATCAGTGGAATTGTGGCAACTCGCGACATCGCCGAAACCGCGGCTGGTGGAATCGATATGGGGTCCGGGGCGAGACCAGGCCCGCACCCTCTGGCGCTGCCCCGACGTGGCTCTCAGCGCCGCCGGCGCGGGCTATGGCGGGCGCATGGACTTCCCGCTGTGCGTGGATCTGCCGGGACCACGCGACCGGCCGAGGATCTATTTTGTGCCAGACGGTCGGCACGATCCCTACGGGAAATTAAGGATTCTTGAGGGCGGCAGCGGTCACATGAAGGCTCTGCACTTGTCGCCGTTTTGGGCGGCTTCCCAGCGCCGGGGCGACGCCCTTGGGTTAGTTGTGTACCGGGATAAGGATCTACCTGAGGACACGGCCGGAATAGAATCGCACATTGTCATACCGCGGGATGTGGATGGGTTCTGGATAGACGGTCGGCGCGTGGCGTGCGATGGCAAGTCCGCGGATTATGCGTTGGCCAACGGTCAGGCGCTGGTACTACGTCAGGGGACGGCGGCGGTGGGTATCAAGGTGGTGTGGGCCAGGGACCAGAAGGGAATGAATGTCGCTCCTCGTCTGGTGTACGACGGCAATCCCTACGGCGTGGTGCGGCTGACGGTGGATCATCACTGGATTCGCGGCAAGCCCGTGGCGGCGGCTGGCGCTGCGTTCTGGTTGCGCGTTGGCAGTGGACTTGCCACGGATGCGGCATTCAACACCTGGAGCGCAGCCTTTACTGCCGCGACCATGGAGACAAAGGCGGATGCCGCCGGAATCTCGGTAAGGGTTAGTGGTCAGGATGGGCCATTAGCGTTGGCGGTGAAAGCTCCATTCTCAGCTGCCGTGACAGTGGAACCAGCGTGGTCACGTCATCTGCTGGCCTGTGATGGCGACGATCTTGGCCTTCGACTGCTGGAGGCTGCGGTGCATACTGTCGCCGGAAGCCCATCCGTCCCACACCAGACCGCACCTTGAATAGCATGAGGGAATTTATGATGAAACAAGTCCTGATGGCGGTCCTGTTGGCCGCAGGTTCCGCCGGCAGAGTGGCAGCGGATGATGTTGTTTTGCTGAGCTTCTTCCGCCACAACGGCGAATCTGGCGTCTATTTTTGCTTAAGTGAGGACGGCCTGAATTTCCGGCCGCTCAACAATGACAAACCGGTTATGCCGCCGGCAACGTGGCCCAAGCAGGGGTTAACCCGCGATCCATCGGTCATCTATCATGAAGGCAAGTTCCGCATGGTCTGGACGAGCAACTGGAAGGGGCGCGTGTTTGGCTATGCCGAGTCGGCCGATCTGGTGAAATGGTCCGAACCCGTGCAGGTTTCCCCGTTTCCCGAGTCCACCGAGCCGGCTGATGTGCCGGGAAACACCTGGGCACCTGAAATCCATTGGGATGCAGTGCAGAGAAACTACCTAATCCTCTGGTCCTCCGCGACAAAGAACACGCGCGGCCATCGTACTTTTTCCTGCCGCACAGCGGATGGGAAAACGTTCACGCCCGCGAAGTTGTTTTTCGACCCGGGGTTTACGGTCATTGATGCGCAGATGCTGCTTGACCAGCCGCCGGAAACAGCCGCCACTGCCACCGGGCCGCGCTGGGTGATGGTGGTCAAGGACGAGCGTGAGATCAAGGACGGCGGAAAGAACCTGCATCTCACCACCGCCCCCTTGGACTTCAGCCGTCCGTGGGAACCGCTATCAAAATCAGTGTTCGGCCCCGGCTCAAGCGTCCGACCCGAAGAAATGGTGGAAGGCGGCTGTTTGTTGAAAATTGGAGGTGAGTACCGGCTCTACTGCGACGCATTTGCCAACCGTCATTACTCCGTGGCGAAGTCCAGCGACCTTGCCGCCTGGACCGACCTGACGCCACAACTGAAGACGCCCAAAGGCATCCGCCACGGCACAGTCTTCGTCGCCCAGCGTGCCGCCGTCGGCTGGCTGAAGGAAGAAATTGCGAAGCCATCTGACGTCCGGAAATGACCAAGATCCAAGCAGGATCCGGAATTTCATGAGTATGACCAGGAGTATATGAAAAGTCCTATTCTTTGCCGCATTGCTGCGGGTCTTGTTTCAGGCACCGCTTTGGTTGCGACGGCATCTTCGCCTGATTCGGGCGTCGGCAATCCCGGGGTCCCGTGGCCGGCCACTGACGCCTTGGGGCGAAGTCGGCCCCGCCGGCCGGTTCAATTTCCGCTATACCAAACCGGCCTCATGGGATAAGCGGGGTATTCAGGACGGTGATATTTCGAGGCCAATTGAGCATAAAGACAGGAGCATGACATGAAGAGACTCATTATCGCTATTCTATTGCTGGCTGTGGTCTGCGTTATAGCCGAAGAGAAACTCAACCTACCAGTCGCCGACGGACCATTCAAGGGCGAGCTTGAATCGCTCAAGCAGTATCAGTGTCCCGACTGGTTCCGCGACGCCAAGTTCGGCATATGGGCGCATTGGGGGCCGCAGGCTGTGCCTGAGATGGGCGACTGGTACGCCCGTCAAATGTACATCGAGAATCACCGGCAATATCTGTTTCACTGCGAACACTTCGGGCATCCGTCGGTGTTCGGGTACAAAGACATCATCCCGTTGTGGAAGGCCGAAAAGTTCGACCCCGACCGGCTGATGGAAAGATACAAGGCTGCCGGAGCGAAGTATTTCGTTTCGATGGGCGTGCATCACGACAACTTCGACCTTTGGAACTCAAAGCATCACAAATGGAACGCCGTCAACATGGGCCCGAAACGCGACATCGTCGGCGCGTGGGCCGCAGCAGCGCGCAAGCAAGGGCTGCGCTTCGGCGTGAGCGAACACCTCGAACGCGCCTACAGCTGGCTCAACACCAGCAAAGGCGCTGACAAGAAAGGGCCGAAGGCCGGCATTCCGTATGACGGCACCGATCCAAAGTTCGCGGACTTCTATTTTCCACCGCACAAAGACAAATCCTCTGTTTACCCGCTTGACCCTCCGGCGTGGGTGCAGCGGCAATGGTTTGACCGCCTTCAAGACCTTGTGGACAGCTACCAGCCTGACTTGCTGTACACCGATGGCGGAATTCCGTTCGGCGAATATGGGCACAGCCTCGTGGCGCATTTCTACAACCAGAACATCAAGCAGCACGGCGGGAAGTTGGAAGCGATTTACACCATCAAGGACATCCCTGACAAGCGGCACGGAGATTATGTCGAGGGCATTGCCGTGCAGGATCTCGAACGCGGCATCTTGAAAGGCATCAAGGCCGCACCGTGGCAGACTGACACCAGTGTGGCAGATTGGTTCTACAGCAGGAACTTCAAATACAAAACCCCGTCCGCAGTGATCCATTTGCTGGTGGACATCGTCAGCAAGAACGGCAACCTGCTCATCAACTTCACCCAGCATGCCGACGGCACCCTTGATCCAGAGTCAGACAAGATTCTTGACGAACTGGCTGCGTGGATGCCGGTCAACGGCGAAGCCATCTTCGGCACTCGCCCGTGGAAGACGTTCGGCGAAGGCGCGCAGCAGTCCGCAGCCGGTCACTTCAAGGAAGGTAGCGCCAAGTTTACCGCCAGCGACATACGCTTCACCACAAAAGCCGGCAATCTGTACGCAATCTGCCTCGGGGTTCCCACTGAACCCGTAAAGATCAAATCGCTCGCAACCGAAAAAATAGCCAGCATCAGCTTGCTCGGCAGCGACGCAAAACTGGATTGGAAACAAGACACCGATGCCCTGGTGATCCAGCCGGTGGCGAAATGGCCCTGCGAACACGCCGTGGCGTTCAAGATTACGCCGGGAAGTTAGGTACATGAAAAAACTATTGTCCGTCTTTCTTCTTGTGGTTGCAGTTTGTGCTTGGGCGGATAATCCAACCAAGCCGACAGGTGCTAATGGCGCGGCAATAGCGGCTTTACAGCCGGGACCTCAAGCCGTCAACAAGACGGGTCTTGCTTCTGTGCTCATTGACGGAAAGACTTCTGATGAACGGATTCGAGCCTTTGGGGATTTCTGCGCAACGGTCGATTCTTCTCGAAACAGCAAGTCAAGCTCTGCGATGGTCTATCTGGCGGCGAGGATTGTCAGTCGGAAGGAGACTGAATCTTCACTCCAAAAATGGCAAAAGATAGCCACGTCGGTCTATGAACATTCGAAAGCGCGTTTGGCGGCCAATCCAAAGGACAACAACGCTCGGAATCCGTTCGAGAAACACGCGTTGATTCATTCATACCTGGTTTGCAGGGACAAGACCGCCATTCCGGCCGAACTCGTGGAGACGATGCGAAACTACGTCGCGCTCTACAAACACCGCGCGTGGTTTGGGTATGGCGCGCTGAACTACCGGGTGATGAACGACGGCGCCGGGTTTATTGCGGCGGAGCTTTGGCCGGAACTTGTGGATTCGGATGGACTCAATGCGGCGCAAATCAGGGAGGCAACAAGGAAACGTTTATTGGGCTACTTCAACGAGATCGTCCATGTCAACACGGACGAATACGGCGCACCAACTTATCTGGGAATTGATTTCAGTGCCGTGAAAATGCTGGCCGATTTCGCTACGGATCCCGAGGTCAAGAAGCGGGCGACCTACACGTTGGACTCGATGCTTTTGCATGTCGCCTGTGCGTGGAATAACGGCTACTATGTCAGCCCTGCCAGCCGCGCCAAGTACTGGGGCTCCTCGACCACCAGCCCGGAGCATTTGGATACCACTGCGGGGATTGGCTGGCTTTTCTTTGGCGGACGGCGACCGGTTGATCCCGCGCACATGAACGCCGGGGGCGCGTTCTGGTTCTCGGTTCTTCGCGGCTATCGTCCCCCGGCGATCTTCACGGATATTGCGTGTGACCGGTCGCAGCCGTTTGTTCATCGCGGCAGCGCGCGCGACCCAATCAGGTTCACGATCTATCACACGCCTCAGTACGCTCTCGCGAGCGAGGGGGAATTTCTCCGGGACCCGAATAGCGGGCATTACAAGGAATCCCGCCGCAACATGTTTAAATGGGTTTCCGACAGGCCGGACAGCACGTTCGTGCCGTTGCAGGAGAATCCGCAACGCCCCTATCGTCTCGGCGATGGAAAAGCCAATGCCTTTGGCTATGGCGAAAATCCATTCGACCAGAGCTTGCAGTGCGAAGGTGCGATAATCGGAATCTGCTCGGTGCCGGAGAATTATCCTTACTGGAAGTCCTATGCGCCGTTTACCACGGCCGGTGCGATTCGCAAGCGACTGAACAATGGTGGCTGGGTCTTTTGCCACGGCGGTTCCGTTCTATTCGCATTTCGCTATCTTCAGCCTTCGTATTGGGGATCGCCGCGCAACAAAGAAAAATGCGACGTGTTGCGCAGCGACAGCCGCCAAAACGGCTGGGTGCTTCAGACGGCCCCGGTGACGGACTTCACCGGCGGCGGTGTGGATGCGGAATTGACGAAGTTCGCCAATGCTGTTTTGACCGGGACCAAACTCGACACCTCGAAGTTCAATGCCGCCACGCCCCGGTTTTCCTACCGGTCACTGACCGGACACATCCTCGACATCACGTATCGCGCCCATAAAGAAGCTTACAATAGCCAGCACCTGATAGACGGCCAGCCCGTGGACTACAAGGCGTTTCCATTGTTTGGCAATCCCTGGGTGACACAACCCTTTGGCGGCGACAAGCTGACTGTTGCCCACGGAAGGAAAACGCTGACATATGATTTCAAGAACTGGACGCGGAGCGAAAGCGCTCAACCCAACTGATCATTTTATGTAATCACTTGAAAATTAGCCCAAAAGACAAACAAGCTATTGTAAAATGCGGCTCCTTTCGCTATGTGTTCCTGTCGATGAAAGAGATACAACCTCAACCATGAAAGGTTCATACAACATGAAACTCCGCATCAGCCTTGTTCTCCAACTGCTGCTCGCGTCCTGGGCAATTGGCGTACCGGCGGCAAAAGCCGGGACCGTTTTGGAAGTTGATCTCCAAGCACCTGCCACACCGGTCAGTCCAATCCTGCACGGGTTGATGACGGAGGAGATCAATTATTCATACGATGGCGGACTCTACGCCGAGTTGATCCGCAACCGGGCATTCCTCGACAGCGCCACGAATCTGGAGCATTGGGTTGTCGGCAAGCAGGCCGGGGCACAAGGCACGGCGCGCGTTGTCACTTCGCACCCGCTCACCGACAAGCTCTCCAATAGCCTCCAGGTCGAAATCAAGTCGGCCACCGGAGAACAGAGGCTGCGCGTGATCAACGACGGCTACTGGGGCATCCCGGTCAAGCCCAATACCAGCTATCACGCATCGTTTTACGTCCGAGGCGACTTTCCGACCAAGAACCGCAAGACCGGTAAACTCGAAGGAATGAAATTCGACGGACCGCTCACGGTGAGTTTGGAAAACGCTGACGGCTCGACCGTCTTTGCCCGCGCCGAAACGCCGGTGGTGAACAAACACTGGCAGAAGTTCGAACTCACGCTCACCACAGGCGCGGATGTCAAGCCGACGACCGACGGCCGCTTTGTGATTGCCGCTGGCAATACCGGCCGGTTCTGGCTCAGCCTCGTCTCCCTGTTTCCGCCAACCTACAAAGACCGCGCCAACGGCTTCCGCATTGACATCATGGAAAAACTCGCCGCGATGAAGCCGCAGTTCATCCGTTTCCCCGGCGGCAACTACGTCGAAGGCAACACACTCTGGGAACGTTTCGACTGGAAGGCCACCATCGGACCGTTGCCGTTCCGCGCCGGTCACCCGAGTTGCTGGGGATACCGTTCGACCGACGGCATGGGCTTGCTGGAATTCATGGGTTGGTGCGAGGATCTCGGCGCACAACCGGTGCTCGCCGTCTTCGCCGGCTATTCGCTCAAGCAGCAATGCGTGGAACCAGGTCCGCTCCTCGAACCGTATGTGCAGGACGCCCTCGACGAGATCGAATTCCTGACCGGCGACGCTAAGACAACCTACTGGGGCGCGCAACGCGCCAAGTGCGGTCACCCCGAACCGTTCAAGCTCACATATGTCGAGATCGGCAACGAAGACAGCTTCGACAGGACCGGTAACTACGACGCCCGGTACACGCAATTCCACGACGCCATCAAGGCGAAGTATCCGCAATTGCAACTCATCGCCACCAGCCGCGAAGCGAAGACCCGTACGCCCGATCTTTACGACGACCATTATTACCGCAGCGCCGAAGCGTTTTACAAAGATCTTCAGCACTACGACACGATGGATCGCAAAGGGCCGAAGGTGTTCGTCGGCGAATGGGCCACGCGCGAGGGCGATCCGACGCCGAATTTCAACGGCGCGCTCGGCGACGCCGCCTGGATGACGAGCATGGAACGCAATTCCGACCTGATCGTCATGCACTGCTACGCGCCGCTGTTCGTCAACGTCAATCCCGGCGGCATGCAATGGAAGACCGACCTCATCGGCTACAATAACTTGGAGAGCTACGGTTCACCCGCGTATTACGCCCAGGTGATGTTCGCCGGTCACATCGGCAACGTCACGCCGAAATCCGTCCTCAAGTCCGAGGCCAACGTGTTTCTGCCGTACTCCGTAACGCGCCAAACCGAAACCGGCAGGCTCTTCCTGAAAGTCGTCAATCCCGGCGCCACCGCCCAAGCCGTGACCATCGAACTCAAAGGCGCGACGAAACTCGGCAGCGAAGGCCAGTCCACCACCCTGCGCGCCACCGGCCCGACCGACACCAATTCGATCACTGAACCGACGAAGATCGTTCCGGTCACCGAGCCGTTGAAGGATGTCGCCGCCAATTTCAGTTACACCTTCCCGGCCTGGTCAATCACCGTCTTGGAACTGCCAGCACAATGACTTCACGCGAAAGATCCAAACTTGGCTGGAAGATGAAAAGCAGATGAAACCGACGTTCGCACTCCTCACCGCGCTGAACTCCGTGGCGTTCAAGCTCGTGCCGGCGAAATAGCGATGAACAAACCAATCATCACATTGCTTGCCTGTGGAATCCTGTTGGCAGCGCAACGGACTCACGCCCAAGATGCGACCGTGACTCCCGTGCCGTTGCCGCCGTCGTACCGGCAGGCGGACGGTGTGACGTTGAAAGTCAACGGCATGCCGGTCCCGATTCTTCAAGCCATTGTGAACCGGCGCCGGCACGAGACCTACGACATCGCTTCGTTTGCGTTCACGGGCACTGCAAAAGTGGAAATTACCGCGGACAAGTTCGCCGATGGCACGAAGCTGCTCCCGACAGGCTACGGGATTCGGCCCACGGTGACGGGGAATACCATAAGCTTCAACTTGAATCGTCCGCGTCACCTCTACGTCCAGTTGCCCGGGCGAAACCCGCTGCTGATCTTTGCCGACGCGCCCGGCATTCCCGAACCGTCGCCTGGCGCGAACACCTTTGATGTCGTGGCTCGCTACAAGGCTGACGCGACCGGCAAGACGGAATCCACGGCGGCCATCCAGCAGGCCATCAACGACGCGGCGGTTCGCGGCGGGACGGTGCTGGTGCCGCGCGGTCTTTTCAGGTCGCGCAAGCTCACTCTGAAAAGCAATGTTCGCCTCCACCTCGCCGGTGGCGCGGCGCTCAAGTTCGTGGACGTGAATGACGACGGTATGGTCTTCAACAAACGCCAAGGCCCCGGTCTCTATTTCCTGACGGTGGACAACGCGCGGAATGTGGCCGTCACAGGCGCGGGCCTGCTCGACTGCAACGGCGACAAGACGCACGGCTCCGATAACAAGAGGCGGCTGGTCTCGGCCTTCCACTCGGCGCAAGTGACCGGGCTGACGTTGGAGGGCATCACGATCCTCGACTCGAGCAGTTGGACCGTCGTCCCCGCCTTCAGCCGCCAAGTGCTCATTCGCAACATCAAGATCATCAACACACTCGCACTCTACGAGAATGACGGCATTGATCCGGTGAGCTGTCAGGATGTTTTGGTGGATCACTGTTTCGTGCTCGCCACCGACGACGCATTCTGCCCGAAACCCGGCGGCGCCGGCACGCACGGCGGCGGTTGCAAACCCGGCCCCGCCATCGAACTGCGCGACGTGGTCTTCAACGATTGCCTGACATGGACGGGTTCCGCCGCGTTCAAGCTCGGACGTCAGTCGGGCACGCCCGCGCTCAACATCGTCTGCAAAAACTCCCACGTCATCAACGCCAGCCGCGCCTGCGCCATTGACCACGACGGCGGCGCCGCGCCGTTCCGCAATGTGCTCTTTCAGGACATCCACGTCGAGGGAGCGATCAAACACGCCCCCCTCTACATCGAGACCGCCGATCCCGGCCCGACCACCGAAGTGACTTATGAACGCGTGAACCTGCGCGTCACCGGACGCACCTCCAGCAGTCTCGCAGGCAAGGATGACGTGAACAGCGTCAGCCACGTGCGTTTCATTGACTGCACTTTCGCTGGCAACCCGGTGACCGACGCCAAATCGTTAAAACTCCGTCTCAATAAGTTCGTCAAGGACGTCAGCTTCACATCACGCGCCCCCGCCCAACGCCCGGCGGGGCGGACCTTGACCGCCGTCTGGGGCACGCATCTCATCGAGGCGCCAGCCGCTGCTGCCGTGCCGGTTCGGCCCGCCGTGCTGGTGACCGACACCGAGAACCGCCCCATCCCCGGCGTCGAAGTGACGTTCACCGTCGAATCCGGCGGCGGAACCGTGACGGATGGAACCGCCGCGACCGACGCGAAAGGCATCGCGACCGCGGGCGGATGGACGCTTGGAAGAAATCCCGGTGTCAACACGCTCATCGCCCGCGGCAAAGACGCCACCGGCAGCTACGTCGTATTTCGAACACTCGGCAAGGCAGAACAATGATTCAGAGAATATGGCGTTCAAGATCGAGTTGGACAAACAGGAGACACAGAATGAAGACCCGAATGATGATAGTCGCATTGTTTTTGTCCGCTCTGCCGGCGGTGTTGGGTGCCGGGGAGAAGGCGGTACCGAAGGGGTTGGAAGGCGGCTCGCCGGAATTGATGGCCGTGAGTGCGAAGGTCACGACCACCAAGGCACCAGTCGAACCGGCGGCTGAAATTGCCGCGCGCGTTAAGGCGTGGCAGGCGGCGCGATTCGGGATGTTCATCCACTGGGGCGCGTATTCGCCGCTTGCCGGGGAATGGAAGGGCGTGCCGATTCCCCGCAACGGCGAATGGATTCAGTACCACGCCAACGTCCCCAACGACGAATACGCCGCTGCGGCGAAGGCGTTCAACCCCGTCAAGTTCAACGCCGCCGAGTGGGTCGCCATCGCCAAGGCTGCCGGAATGAAGTACATCGTCATCACCGCCAAACACCACGACGGCTTCGCGCTGTTTCCGTCTCTACACAGCGAGTTCACCCTGCAAAAGGTCACGCCGTTCCAGCGCGACCCGATCAAGGAACTCGCCGACGCCTGCCGCGAGGCGGGGCTGGGGTTTGGCCTGTACTACTCCAACGACCTCGACTGGCACCGGAGCATGTGGAACAACAACAACGGCGTAGACCTGCGGCGACCGCCCAACCGCTTCTACGAAGCCACCCCCGGTAAATCCATGGGACCGGACCTCGCCCGGCAGGATGCAGCGAAGTTCGATGACTACTACCGGCACCAGGCGATTCCGCAGGTGCGCGAGTTGTTGACCAACTACGGCCCGTTGATCAGCCTCTTCTTCGACGGCAATCCCATCGCGTCCACTGTCGAGCAGGGTGTGGCGATGCGCGCGATGATCCGCGAGCTTCAGCCGCAGGTTGTCATCAACAACCGGCTGCGCTCGGTGCCAGGCGACTACTTCGTCTACGAACAACGCGTCCCCCCGGCGGCCGACACCCAGATTTGGGAGGGCTGCATGACGATGAACGGCACATGGGGATTCAAGAAGAGCGACACCAACTGGAAATCCACCGCCCAACTCATTTTCACATTGGTGGACATCGTCAGCAAAGGCGGCAACTTCCTCCTCAACATCGGCCCGACCGGTGAAGGTATCATTCCCGAAGCCAGCGTAACCCGGCTCAAGGAAATCGGCGACTGGCTGAAGGTCAATGGCGACGCCATCTACGGCGCTCAGCGCACTGCGTTCGGCGCGGAGTACGGCACCAACGATACCGTACGCAAAGACAAAGCCGGCAAGCCCGTCTTCAACGCCCAGCGTGACTGGCGTTGCACCACCAAGCCTCCCTCAACAGGCTCGGGACAGGCGGGCAAACTCTACATCCACGTCTTCAACTGGCCCGCCACCGGCAAGCTGGAGTTGCCGGCAGTAACGAGCAAGATCACTGGAGCGTATTTGTTGGCCGATCCCGCCCATAAACCACTGGATTTCAAACAAACTGCGGAGACAGTGAGCGTTTCCCTGCCCGGCACAGCACCCGATGTACTCGGCAGTGTGCTTTGCATGGATGTCACCAATTCCCAATAATCCAATTTACCCGGAGCTATCATGACCTCCTACAAACACGCGCCGGCCATACTGACAGTCTGCTGCGCTGCATTTGCGGTCCTGCTCATCACCGTCGTGGGCGTTCGGGCGAAGGATGATTTAGAAGAGGCGCAACCCGATGTGAAGATGTTCGCCCCTGACGAAGGTGACCCCAGCTTTGTCGTGCCGCAGGAAGTCTTTGATGGACCTTATGCGAAACGCCGCGAATGGGTGCTGGATCAGGCCGTGAAGTTTGCGAATGCCACGGCAGCGTTGCCTACCGACAAGCGCGAGGCCGTTTGGAAGAAGGTGGGCCGAGCGAGCAATATCTTCATTTCGATGACGATGTTCGAGCGCGGGAATAAGGAAGTGGGGCGGAAACTTTCGCGCGATTACCTGATCCGTTACAAGAACCTCGACCCATCGAAAGTCCGTGCTATCGATTTCTTCGCGATCTGGCCTGCGATGTGTCTCATTGCACGGTGGGAGGCAGATCTCGATCCCGCGGCGGTGGCGGCATTCAAGAAATACGTCACATCCATCAATCAATATAACCGTTCGTTCACGCCGAACCTGACGATGATCCTTTGTGCCACAAAGTATTTCGGCGACCAGGCATGGGGCCCGGATGCGTTTGTCAAGCAGCTCACGGAGCCGCTGCCGGAATGGGGCTACCGCTCCATCACCCTCTCCTCCGCGCACGACCGGCTCATGGAGATTGCCAGGAAGACGGCCATGGAAGGCGGTTCCGAATACGCGTCGCGGCCCTATGGTTTCGCCAATGTGGCTCCCTTCGCTGCGCTGGCCTGCTATGCAAAAGACAAAGACCTGCGCGAACTGGCAGCGTTCACGCATCAAGTGACCCTTGCCCGGTACGCGGTGCATTGGCTGGAAGGTAACCTGTGCATGCCAAGCGGACGCAGCTATCCGGATTACTGGAACGATCCTACCGGGGTCGCGCGTTGGTATTGGACGCATTTCGGAGGCAAGGTGACGCCCAACAAATTCTATGGCGAGGACATGCTGGCCGGGGCGGTATTCAACCAGGGCCCGAACGATCTGGTCGCCGAGGCCGCCCGCAGCCGCATAACCAACTTCATCGTGAAGAGCCGCTTTAACTGGGATGCGGGCGCGCACCAGATCACGTATTGCACCCCCCGGTATGCCGTCTTCAGCAACGTCTTCACGCCGCCGTGCAAGAGCTTCAGCCAGACCTATCCCACGGGGGTGCGCTGGGTCGCGCCGCAAACGGGGCCGATCAGCATGCTCTGGCTCACCATACCCTGTTACGACGCGGTAAAACGCGAACGCCAGGTGAGCCATCCTCATGGGGTCCACGGCTCGGGGCAGAGCACGATGATCAATAACGGCGCGTTGCTCTATGTTTGCGACACCACGGGTAGCAGCGTGAACAACAAGCACGCGCTTTGCTTTGTGCCCTCGGGTGCGCTGGCGGTGATCAACGATTCCACGGTGAACCAGCATGTCTTCTTGCATTACACCGGCGTATTGATCGCCATCGCCTCCACGGCTCCCTTTACATGGGATCCAAAATCGCAGGTGACCCTCCCGTGTGCTAAGGTGCGGCCGGAAGATTCCGAGTTCCGTGTGAAGGCGGATCAGTTTGCAATGGCAATCGACACCGAACGCGAAGAAGCCATCCAGGGAAAGACGCCTCAGGAGCGGCTTGCTAACTTCCGCAAACTGGTGTTGGATAAGACCAGGTTGCAACTCACACCGGGTAAGAGGCCGGTCGGTATTTATGTGGACCACAACGGAGAAACCGTGGAGCGGACACTCCGGGGCGCGGCGAAAGTCAATGGCAAGCCGGTGGACCTCGACCAGTGGCCCATGGCAGAAAGCCCGTGGACCTATCAGGCGTTCAAGGGAGACAAGTTCGTGCTCTTCAACAAGCAAAAGAAACTCATTTATGATCTCAAAACGTTCATGGTTACCGAGGGCAAACCGTAGCTTTCCCGGCCAATTCCATGAAGGTATTCCGTTTTGCAGAATGATGAAAAACAATCGACCAGTAAATCAACTTCTATGAAGGCAAGATTCAGAACCGTATCACGCCATGCCATTACCGTAGCAACTTGGATCTGTCTCGTGAGCGCAGCAATTGCAGCGGACGTCACCGGCGGAAACCGCGACCGTTCCTTCGACTCCGGTTGGCGTTTCCTGCGCGCGGACGCTCCCGGTGCCGAAGCTCCGGGTTTTGACGATGCGGCGTGGCGGACGCTTGATATTCCGCACGACTGGAGTATTGAGGATGACGCGGCGGGAGTGAAATCCACTCGCGTCGGCCCCTTCGATTCCGCCCAAAGCGCGGGGCGCGTGGCCACCGGGCACGTTGTCGGGGGAACAGGCTGGTATCGCAAACACTTCACGCTGACTCTGGCGGACAATGGCAAGAGGATCGCGGCGCGGTTTGATGGCGTCTATATGAACGCGGATTTTTGGATCAATGGCCAGCCTCTCGGAAATCATCCCTACGGCTACACCGGTTTTGAATTCGACCTGACGCCACACCTCAAACCGGCAGGAGAGGAGAATGTGCTCGCCGTTCGTGTCCGCAACGAAGGCAAGACCAGCCGCTGGTATTCCGGTTCGGGAATCTATCGCCATACCTGGCTGACGGTCACCGATCCGATTTATATGCCGCTCTGGGGTGTCTCCGTTACGACGCCGGAAGTCTCAAAAGAGAAAGCCGTAGTGAAGATCGCGAGCGAGGTCCGAAACGGCACCGGCGTCGCAGCTGATCTGGTGGTGCATGCCCGCCTGCTGGGCGCAGGGGGCAAAGAGATGGGCGCAACTGAGAGCAAACTCCATCTCGCCGCCAGTGAAACCCGCACCGCGGAACAGTTGATCGAAGTGCGCTCGCCGCGCTTGTGGTCCACGGATTCACCGGAACTGTATTCGGCGGAAATCGAAATCACGGCGGGCGGTAAATCCCTGGATATAACTTCAACGCGCTTCGGCGTGCGGAAGATTGAAGTGGACGCTGAGAACGGCTTCCGGCTCAACGGCCAGATGCTCAAACTCAAGGGCGGTTGCATGCACCACGACAACGGTCCGTTGGGATCGGCAGCTATTGATCGCGCCGAGGAACGCCGCGTGGAGTTGATGAAAGCAAACGGATTCAACGCCATTCGCACCAGTCATAATCCGCCATCACCCGCGTTTCTCGACGCGTGCGACCGGCTCGGAATCCTTGTGGTGGACGAGGCGTTCGATTGTTGGAACAAGGCCAAGAACGAACAGGACTACCACCTGTATTTCAAGGATTGGGCCGCACGCGATATCGCTTCCATGGTCCGGCGCGACCGCAATCACCCATCGGTCGTGATCTGGTCCATCGGCAACGAGATTTCCGAACAGTTCCGGGACGAGGCCACCGCAAAGATGCTGCGCACGGAGGTGCTCTCGCACGACTCCAGCCGTCCGATCACTCAAGCTGTCCACGCTTGGGGCAACGACAAGCAGAATTGGGATCAGATTTCCGATGTCGTTTTCGTTCATCTCGATATTGGCGGCTACAACTATCTGCCGCAAAAATATGAAACCGATCACACCCGCAATCCCAGGCGGGTGATGATGGGCACCGAATCATATCCCAAGAACTTGTTTGAATACTGGGCGCTCGTGGAGAAGCACCCTTACGTAATCGGCGACTTCGTTTGGACGGCGATGGACTACTTTGGCGAATCCGGGATCGGGCATAGCGCGTTGAGTAATGAGAATTACGGTATGTTCATGCCGTGGCCGTGGTTCAACGCGTGGTGCGGCGACATCGACGTGTGCGGATTCAAAAAGCCGCAATCTTACTACCGCGACGTGGTCTGGCGTCGCAGCCCGATTGAGATCGCCGTCCATACCCCCGTTCCGGACGGCTTGATCGAGAAGGTCAGCGGCTGGGGGTGGCCTGATGAGGCTCGCAGTTGGAATTGGCCGGGCCGTGAGGGGAAGGCCTTGAAAGTTGCCGTTTATTCGCGGTGTGAGAGCGTGCGGCTTGAACTGAACGGGAAAGTAATAGGCGACAAGCCGGTTTCCGACTCCACCAAACTCACAGCCAGATTTGAAGTGCCTTACCAGCCGGGTGAACTGCGCGCCGTCGGTATGTCTGGCGGCAAGCCAGTCGCCAGCACGAGCCTCCGTACCGCTGGCGAACCGAAAGCGATCCGGATCACCGCCGACCGCTCCTCCATTCGCGCCGATCGCAATGACCTGTCCTACGTCACCGTCGAAGTGGTTGACCGGAACGGCAAAGTGGTTCCCACGGCCGCGATTCCGATTCGTTTCACCGTTACCGGCGCGGGCGAGTTGGCTGCCACTGGCAGCTCCGCGCCAAACGACATGGCCAGCTTCCGCGAACCGCTTCGCACTACCTGCCAAGGCCGTTGTCTGGCCATCCTCCGTCCGCGAGGCGAGGCCGGGAGTATCTCGCTCAAAGCCGAAGCTGATGGACTGGAATCGGCAAATGTTGTGATCCAAACCCGATGATAAGCGGTTTTCCGCTTCAGAATGATGGAGAATAATACACCTACAATGAATCCGAACCCCAGAACGTTAGCACTTCATCTCATCACCGTAACAGCTTGGATCTGCGTTGTGATCTCAGCAATTGCAGCGGACGCCCCACGGCAACGCCTACTCATGGATGACAACTGGCAGTTCAAGATCGGCAAGCCGACGGATAGCCTTGGCAAATTTGATAAGGCAGGTTTCGGACCGGCCATGTTCAAGGGGGCTGCGGTCAGCCTGCCGCACGATTGGGCCGTGGAACTGCCATTTGCCAACAACTCCCTGCGCAACATGGGCTATAAAGCCATCGGGGTCGATTTCCGGGACAACTCCATCGGTTGGTATGCGCGTGAATTTACCGTGCCGGCTGACGCCGCTGGCCGCCGGTTTTGGCTGGAATTTGACGGTGTCTTCCGCGACTGCCAGGTCTGGGTCAACGGGATTTACTACGGCCGACACGAGAGCGGTTACAGCAGTTTCCGGCATGACATCACCGACGTCATGGAGCCGGGACAAACGAACAATGTCATCGTCCGTGTGGATGCCACGCTCAATGAAGGATGGTTTTACGAAGGCGCCGGCATTTACCGGCATGTCTGGCTGACCATCACTGACCCGCTGGCCGTCTCACCCGATGGCGTTTTTGTTTACAGCCGTTTTGCCAATAACGTGCCGGTCGGTGCAGCCGAGGTCTGCGCGGAGATTTCGCTGCGCAATGACAGCCGCACTGACGAGAATGCCCGTGTGAAGATCGAGGTTCTTGATGCCAAGGGGCAATCCGTTGGCATTGCAGCCGCCGAAGCTTCCATGAACGCCCTGGCTGAAGGGCTGATCAAGCAAAAGGTGAGCGTCGAAAAGCCGGCGCTCTGGTCACCGGAGACGCCGACGCTTTACACGCTGGTCACCACCGTGGAAGCCGGCAACCGCGCGGTGGATCGCGTGGAAACCCAATTCGGCATCCGGACGGTTGCGTTTGATCCGAACGAGGGTTTCAAGCTCAACGGCAAGAAATATATCATTAAGGGAACCAGCAACCACCAGGATTTTGCAGGGGTCGGCGTGGCGCTTCCCGATGCGCTTCAAGCTTACAAGATAAAACGGCTCAAGGACATTGGGTGCAACGGCTACCGCACGGCGCACCATCCTCCATCGCCCGCATTGCTGGACGCTTGCGACCGCTTGGGCATGCTGGTGATGGATGAAAATCGTCTCCTGACCAGTTCGCCGGAGCAACAGAATCAGCTGGAACGCCTGATTCGCCGTGATCGCAACCATCCGAGCGTCTTTCTCTGGTCGATTGGGAACGAGGAAATCGGGATCCAGAAAAGGCCTGTGAGCGAACGGATCGGCCGCACCCTCACGGACCTTTGCCACCGCTTGGACCCGACGCGCCTGGTCACGTATGCTGCAAATGTGGGCAACCTCTATGAAGGGGCCAACAAGGTAGTGGACGTGCGCGGCTGGAATTATTTCACCTGGCAGGACCGCGAGGACTACCACAAGGCGCACCCGGAGCAGCCGCACATCATCACTGAAGATAAAGGTAACGGTGGAACGCGTGGCATTTACTTTGGCACTGGCGATGAACTTAATGCCAAGGGTTATGCTCGCGATGTCACTTGGGCAAGATGGTGGCCGGAACTCGTCGCGCGACCTTTCCTCTCAGGTACTTTTCCGTGGACCGGCTTTGACTATCACGGCGAACCCGGCTCCAAGGGGTCTTGGCCGCAGGTCAATGGCAACTGGGGCGCACTGGATCTCTGTGGCTTTCCAAAAGCAGGGGCGTATGCTTACCAGGCGGTCTGGACTGAGACGCCCATGATCAAGCTCCTGCCAGACTGGACCGTGCCGGACAAGATCAACGCCGAGTTGCGCCTGTGGGTGTACAGCAATGCCGACGAGGTGGAACTGATCGTGAACAACAAGCCGATAGGGCGGAGCAAGCCGACGGCCGGGCGTGCGGAGTTCAAGGTGCGCTACCAACCGGGGGTGGCGGTCGCCCGAGGCTATCGCAACGGAAAACTGGTCGCCGAGACGCGCAGCGAGACCGCTGGCGCTACCGCCGCTGTGCAATTGGAGCCGAACCGAACAAACCTGGCCGCCGACGGCCAGGATGTCGCCGTGGTCAATGTCCGGATCGCAGACGAAAAGGGGCGCTTTGTTCCAGCCGCCGACAACCTTGTCGAATTCAGCCTGACGGGCCCTGGCCGAATTATCGGTGTGGGCAACGGCGATCCATTGAGCCACGAGTCCGAGAAGGAACCGCGCCGCAAAGCTTTCAACGGCCTTTGTCAGGTGCTGGTGCAAACCATGCAGACCGCAGGGCAGATCGAATTGACGGCCACATCCGCCAATCTCAAACCGATGAGCATCAAACTCCAAGTCCAACCTTCCATCCCTCAGCCAAGTGATCACAATCTAATTCAATAGTTCTAACATGAAGACATTCATCCAATCCGCCCTCGGTGCAGTTTTGCTATTTACCACCGTTTCCCTGCCCTACCCCGCGTCCGGGCGCGATTCCAAACAGGAAGCCCGCTTGGATTGGTGGCGCGAGGCGAAGTTCGGCATGTTCATTCATTGGGGGCTCTACTCCGAAGCAGGAGGCGTCTGGAAGGGACGGCAGGTCGATGATTTGGGGGAGCAAATCCAGCGTTTCGCGAAGATCCCGAAAGCGGAATACGAAGAGCTTGCCCCTCGTTTCAATCCCGTCGCTTTTGATCCCGACGCATGGGTTGCGTTGGCCAAGAGCGCCGGTATGAGATACATCGTGATCACCACCAAGCATCACGACGGGTTCTGCATGTTCAATAGCAAGCTGTCGGATTTCACGATCACAAAAGCGACGCCATTCAAAAGAGATCCCATAAAGCTCCTCTCGGAGGCTTGTGCGCGCGTCGGCATCGGGTTCGGCGTCTACTTTTCCAACATCGACTGGCATTTCCCGGGAGCGGTGCCGCAAGATTTCAATCATCTGAGTGTCTTTGACACTATTTCCGAAGCGCACAACCGCTACAACTTGGGGCAAATCGAAGAGCTGCTCACCGGTTATGGTCCATTGGTGGAAGTGTTTTTCGATATGGGCAAGCCGAAGCTTGAGCAAAGCATCGAATGGGCTACCCTGGTCCACAAACTCCAGCCGAACTGCCTGGTCAACGGCCGGGTGATGAACAACCAGGGTGACTTCCTCACCATGCCCGACAATAAAGTTCCCGAGGTAGCGATTCCCCAGGCATGGGAAGCGCCCAGCACGCTATACCACTGGTCCGAAAAGGAAATCCCCGGCTGGAACAACGCGAAAATGGATACCTGGGGTTACAAATCGGGAATCATTCGGCCTGATCTCAAGGTGCAGGTGGCCAAGCAAATTCGGAAAATGGTGAGCGTCATCAGCCGCGGCGGCAATTTCGTCCTGAATGTCGGGCCGAATGGCAAAGGCGAAATTATTCCCTATGAACAGGATGTTTTGAAGACCATGGGTGCGTGGGTCGAGGCGCACCAGGAAGCCCTCTTTGGCACCGCTCACGATCCCTTCAAGAAACTTGAATGGGGCCACTGCACCGTTAAGGGTAAAACTCTCTATTTCTTCGTTGTCAATTGGCCGAAAGAACGCCTCTTGCGGATCCCGGGCCTGAAAAGCGAGATTAAGTCTGCGGAGCTGCTGACAGAAAAGGGCAGCCCGCTCGCGTATTCCAAAGCTGGCGACGATCTCATAGTAACCCTTCCGGCCAATGCACCTGATGATGTTTGCCCGGTGGTTGCCGTGGAATTGGGAAGCGAGCTGGCCATTGTCAATCCGCTGGTGAAACCGGATAAGCAAGGCCAAATCACGCTCACCCGCAAAGATGCCATCGCTTACGGCCATTACGATGGGATGCAATACACCTCGCTGAATCCAAATGTCCGTTACGGATGGGATTTCTCGACGAGCCGGGCGGGAGATTACTCGGTTAAAGTTTCGGCTGTCGGCGTTACCGGCATACTTCGCATCAACGTCGGTGACCAGAATGTTGAGTTGAAGCCGGTGAGCGTGGATGTGATTACCATTCACCTGCCAAGAAACGAACGCCTAACGCTGAGTTTGTCAGGGGAAAATCCAAAGCAGACAATCCAAGGCAAAATCGAGTCGGTTACCCTGGCTCCACTCTAGTCTGACACAGAAAGGATGGATCATTCCGAAATCATGAAAATGAAACACCCTGTTCCACTGTCTTACAGTCTGGTACTCATCGCCGGATTTTTGCTCGGCTCTTCCCCCGCCCCGGCGGCGCCCGCTGCGGACACTTCGTCATCCGACGGCAAAAAGGGCTCGCTGACCGTGGGTGACCAACATAGCGAAATTGGCATTCCCACGGTCAAGAATCCCGCGGCGGTTCACACCAGCCACCCGGACGCCCAATGGTATCCGGAGGCTGGACTGGGACTTTTCCTTCACTGGGGGATTTCATCCGTGAAGGCGATGAACATTTCCTGGCCCATGATCCCCGGCAAGAATCTGCGTAGCATCCGGATCTCGGATCCTGCGGTACGCGAGCGCATCGTCCGGGAAAAGGATTTCGAACTGAAAGGCAAACCTTGGGAAACGACGCCGAACCAGTATTGGGCGATGACGAAAGATTTCAATCCGGGAAAATACGACCCGGAAAAATGGTGCAAGGCCGCTAAGGCTGCCGGCTTCACGTATGTGGTACTCACGACGCGTCACCACGACGGGTTCGCCTTGTGGCCGAGCGAGTTTGGAGATTTCAGCACGAAACACTACATGGGCGGCCGCGATTTGGTGAAGCCTTTCGTGGAGGCCTGCCGGAACAACGGTCTCAAAGTCGGATTGTATTACTCGCCGCCGAACTGGCACTTCGAGCGTGATTTCAAGAACTTCCTCAGCTATGCGGCCCAGAAGAACCCCGAGTTTCCGTCGCTGGATGCCGATCTGAAGCCCCGCCAGAACTCCAAATCACCAGAGGAGATCGCTCGACACCACGCTGCGTATGACGCGATGGTTCGCGGACAAATCGAGGAGTTGCTGACGCGTTACGGTAAGATTGATCTGATTTGGTTCGACGGTTGCCAGCCTACGCCGCATGGTCCACAGAGCATCACCGCCGACGAGATCAGGAAATTGCAACCCGGCATCGTGATCAACCCGCGCCTGCACGGGACCGGAGATTTCACCACATACGAGCGCGATCTCAAGACGAACAAGATTGCTACCACGTGGGCCGAGTTCTGCAACACATGGGCGTTGCTCTGGACCTACGATACCCGTCCGTTCCGAGCCAATGGCTTTGTACTAGGCGAACTGGCGATCAGCCGTTCCCTGGGAATCAACTATCTACTCGGTATTGGACCTGATAGGCAGGGAGAACTTCATCCCGCGGCCTATCAGAACATGGAAGTCCTGGCCGGCTGGATGAAAAAGAATAGCGATGCCGTGCATGCCGTGAAGCCGTTGCCACACGGCGAAACCGCCAATGTCCCCGCTACAGCCAAGGGCCGCGTGCGCTTCCTTTTTGCAATTCCCGAGTTCAAGAAGGTTGCCGGTCTCCCAGGTATGCCAGACAATATGCTGCCACTGTCCGACATCACGCTCATACTCAAGGGAATTTCCCAAAAGCCGGAACGCATTACGTTTCTCGGCGACGGCTCCGAATTACCCTTCGAATATTCTGCGAGAACCGTGACCGTCAAACTTCCGTCCGCCAAGCGAACCAAGCTGGTGGATGTCGTCGAAGTGGCGCTCAACCCCAAGAAATGACAACAGTAATAGACCGATAGACAAATATGAGAACCAAACTAATCACACTCACCCTGCTATTCACGTCAGCATTGTTCCTGCGCGCCGAGAGCCCGGCCCCGCCACGCGCGCTGGCCCGAGAGGCAGTGATCCCTACCGCTGCCGAGCGCGACGCACGGCTCGGCTGGTGGCGCGAGGCGAAGTTCGGGATGTTCATTCACTGGGGGCTCTATTCGGTCGCCGCCGGTGAGTACAATGGCAAACTCATCCCGAAGACCGGCGAGTGGATCATGTGGAACGCAAAGATTCCGTTCAAGGAATACCAGGAATTCGCGGCGGGGCTCACGGCCTCCAAATTCGACGCCGATGCCTGGGCGCAGCTCGCGCAGGATGCCGGGATGAAGTATCTCTGCATCACGACAAAGCACCACGACGGCTTTGCCATGTATCCGTCGAAAATAGGCTCCTATAACATCACCGAGCGATCACCGTTCAAGCGCGACCCCATTCTGGAGCTTTCGGCAGCCTGCGCAAAACGCGGTATCAGATTCTGCCTCTACTATTCCCAGGCTATTGACTGGGAAAACCCCAACGGGATGGGCAATACGTGGGATTTCGGATCGGAGAAGGACAGGAACTTTGACGAGTATCTGGAGAAGAAGTCGTTGCCGCAGGTGAAGGAAATCCTGGCGAAATACAAGCCGGCGATGATCTGGTTCGATCTGCCGCGCGGCATGACCAGGGAACGCGCCAACAAATTTGCGGAAGCGGTCCGGCAGATTCAGCCGGACTGCATCATCAGTGGGCGTCTTGGCCCGGGACGGTATAACGATTACGACTCGACCGGAGACAACTCGCCGCCAAAGGAAGTCAAGCCGGGCGACTGGGAGACGCCCGCCACGTTGAATAATACTTGGGGTTACAAGAAACAGGATCACGATTGGAAGAACCCGGCGCAGCTTGTGTTCTGGCTCGTCGATATCGTCAGCAAGGGGGGCAATTACCTTCTCAATGTGGGACCCACCGCCGAAGGTGTCATCCCGCAACCGAGCGTGGATGCCCTGCATGGCGTGGGGCGCTGGATGAAAGTCAACGGGGAAGCCATCCATGGAGCCAAGGCGACCTGTTTTGGAGATGAATTTGGGAAACGCAGCGAAACCGAAAAGAATTCCGCTGGCAAACCGGTGTTCATTGTGAACCGCGACTGGCGCTGCACGACCAAGCCTCCCTCGACAGGCTCGGGACAGGCGGGCAAGCTCTACATCCACATCTTCAACTGGCCCACCACCGGCAAACTGGAGTTGCCGGCGGTAAAAGGCAAAATCGTGAAAGCCTATATGCTGGCCAACCCGCAAAGAACGGAACTGAAGGTGACCCAAAGCTATTCCGGAGTTTCCATCGCTCTCCCCGGCCAAGCGCCCGATCCCATCTCATCGGTACTTTGTCTGGAAACAGACGCCGGTATCCGGTAGAAGAGATATTCAAATTAAACGAAAGCAATAACGATGAAGCCGACTTTGATGCTCCTCGCCGCCCTGCTGCTGGCTTCGCCAACTGCGTCGCGCGCTGCCGAACTCGCAACCGACAACGTGGATTGGCCGGCGTTCATGGCGCGGCATGACATGGTTTGGGAGCGATTGCCAGGCAAATGGAACGAGGCGCCGCACTTTGGCAACGCGACACTCGGCTCAATGCTGTTCCGCAGCGGCGAGGCGTTCACGCTGCAAGTCTTCCGGGCCGGTGTGTGCGATCATCGCGATAATTCGTACGGCTGGACGGCGTATAGTCGGCCGCGGTTCACGATTGGCGCGTTTCAGTTCAAGCCGGTTGGCAAGATCAAGGGCGGCGCGTGGCGGACCGACCTTTGGAACGCGGAGTTGACCGGCACGATCCAGACGGATCGTGGCACGATTCGTCTTCGGCACTTTGTGCACGCGGATGAAATGGCCATCGTAACGGAAATATGGACGTCGCCTGGCGAAGCGAAATGTGAGTGGACATGGCGCCCGCACAAGGCCGAGACGACGCGGAACGGTTATCCGCGCAAGCCGGAGGAAATCGAGGCGTTTGCGAAACAATACGGCGACGTGTACCGCAAAGGTCTGAAACTCGACGAGCCTAATCCCGGCGGCCGGCAGGAGACGGCGGGCTCGGTGAAGGTGTGGGCACAGGATTTGCTGTGCGGTGGTCAATATGCGACGGCGTGGGCTGACGTTGACAAAGGCGGCGGGCATCGTGTGCACGTCGCGACCATCGCCGACAGTTATCCGGCAAGGACGGCGCGCGACGAGGCGGTCAAAATCGTTTCAGACTGGAGCCAGCGCGATGTGGCCGCAACGACGGTGACGCATCAGGAGTGGTGGCATCGGTACTACCGGCAGAGTTTCGTCAGCTTGCCGGATACGCGGCTGGAGACGCTGTATTGGAACACGATCTTCCGGTTCGGTTGTACCGCGCGCACGGGCCGCTACATCGTGGACACGCCGGGTATCTGGTCGCAAGGCGGCGGGTGGTGTTACATCACGACCGATTACAACGTCCAGACGGCGTTGTGGCCGGTTTATGCGGCGAACCGGCTGGAAATAGGCGGTGAATTGATCGAGATGTTTCATCGCGGCCGCGAAAACCTCGCGCGCAACGTCCGGCCCGTCGAATGGCAAAGCGACTCGGCGTATCTGTCGGTGGCAACGGAGTCGGACATGATTTCGCCGCGCGATCAGGACATGCGTTACTGGAATCTGGTCGGTTGTCTGCCGTGGGCGCTGCACAATTGCTGGTGGCAGTACCGCTACTCGATGGACGATGCGATGTTGCGCGAGAAACTCTTCCCGTTGCTGCGCCGCTCCGTGAATCTTTACCTGCACATGCTCCAGGAGAAAAACAGCCGACTCCGGTTGCCGCCGACGTATTCGCCGGAGTCGGGAACATTTGAGGACTGCAACTTTGACCTCGCGCTGCTGCGCTGGGGCTGCCAGACGCTGTTGTGGAGCGCGGAACGATTGAAGATTGACGATCCTCTGATTCCGAAATGGAAGGATGTGCTGAATCGGCTCGTGGATTTTCCTGCCGACGAAAACGGTTTCCGGCTCGGCAGCAACAATCCGGCGCCGACGAATCACCGGCATGGCTCGCATCTGTTGATGGTTTATCCGTTGTACCTCGTCAACATCGAGCAGCCGGGCAAGCGCGAGGTATTGCGCAAGTCGGTTGAGCGTTTTGCGAAGACGTCCGGTTTGCCGGCGATGGTTGCCACGCACGCCGTGCCGGCCGCGGCGTCAATCGGCGACGGCGAGCTGGCGTTGCGCAGCCTGCAGAAACAAGCGGCGGACCTTTACCCGAATGGAATGTGGTACTCGAGTCCGTGCCTCGAATCGTCACTGTCCGCCGCAAACGGAATCCAGACGATGCTTCTGCAAAGCTGGGGCGACAAAATCCGGATCTTCCCGGCGATGCCGGCGGCGTGGCCTGATGTTGTGTTCCACAATCTGCGTGCCGAAGGCGCGTTTCTCGTCAGCGCCCGGCGGGTTGCCGGCAAAACGCAATGGGTCCGCATTAAGAGCCTCGCGGGCGAGCCTTGTCGCGTGCTGGTGGACGGCGAGTTGAAGGAATTGCGGCTGGCAAAAGGAGAGGAAGTTGTGCTGAACTGTGCAGGCGGAGATTCCCAAGCGGTGGTGGATGCTCTGCCAGCCCAAACGGACCGGCTGAATTCATTTGGTTTACGCACAACGAAGAAGGTACCTACCCCACCATGAAACCCATTCGAACAATCCTTGCCATACTGTTGCTCGCGCCGATGGCCGCGCTCCACGCCGCCGATGGCCCGGCGCACGGGGTCCGCAGCATCACACCGGCCAAACGGTGGGAGGAGGCGTTTGTGTCGGGCAATGGGCGGATGGGGGCGATGCTGTTTGGCAATCCGACCAACGACACGCTCATCGCAAATCACTGCCGGCTGTATCTGCCGCTGGGCAATCGCGAAATCGTTCCCGATCTGGGGGGGTTCCTGCCGGAATACCGTCGGCTCATCCGCGATAAGGGCACGGGCAAAGGCTATGGCCGGGCGAATGCGTTTATTCTCGCGAAGGCAAAGGAGCAAGGTTATCCGGGCATCATCCCTACCGATCCGTTTCATCCAGGGTTCTTTGTCAACATCGTGCAGCCGGTGGAGGGCCCGGTTTCGGGCTACGAGCGCACGGAGAATTTTCAGAACGGCGAGGTCACGGTCCGCTGGCGCGATGCGCGCGGAGAGTTTTGCCGGCGGATGTTTGTCTCGCGCACGGACAATCTGATCGTCGTTTCGCAGACCGGCCCGGCCGCGTGCGAACTGAAATTCCAGGCTCTGGATCAGCCGGCCATCGAGTCGCAGCAGTCGACCACGCCGGAGTGGACGACATATCACAACGTATACAACAAGGGCAAGGGCGGCTATGACGCGGCGGTTCGCGTGGTCCGGCAGCATGAAGGGCGCGACGTGCTGCTGCTCATCCGCATCGTGCCGTGGAAGACGCCGTTGCCGACGGAGCGGAGCGAGGCATGGGCCTATTCGCCGGAGAATCCCGACTTCCGGCGCGCCGGGGTCTTTCGGCCCGTGCCGGCGCTGGCGGAAAGCTCCGTCGTCGCCTACCGCGCCGCCGGTGACGCGCAGGCGCTGATGCCGCAATTGAAGAAGTCGCTGGCGATGGTGGACGCCGATTATTCCGGACTGTTGGAAGCCCATGCCAAGGCGCACGCGGCCTTGTTCAATCGCGTCGCGCTCGACCTGAACGGCGGATCGGAGCGCGCGCTGACGTCTGAAGATTTGTTGAATTTGGCGAAGAACGAGAACCGCCTGCCCGCCGCGCTGATGGAGAAGATGTATGACGCGGGCCGCTACATGTTCATCTGTTCCGCCGGTGAGTTGCTGCCGAATCTCCACGGCATCTGGACGGGCACCTGGAAGCCGGCATGGTCGGGCGACTTCACACTCGACACCAACGTGCAGGCCGCGATGGCGTCGGCGTGCAGCGCGAATCTGCCGGAACTGATGGAAGGTTATTTCCGGTTGATTGAAAGTTTCTATCCCGAATGGCGGCTGAACGCGAAACGCATCTATGGCTGCCGCGGTTTCTTCACCAACGCCCGCGCCTCGAATACCGCGCTGGAGTTGCACTGGGACGGCTGGCCGGGGAACTGCTGGACGGCCGGTTGCGGCTGGCTGGCGAGTTTCTTCACGCAATACGCCAACTACACCGGCGACCGCGAGTTCCTCGCAAAGCGATGTCTGCCCCTGCTCAAGGAGACCGCCGCGTTCTACGAGGACTTTCTGGCCGGGACCGACCCGGACGGCCGGGTGACGTTCATTCCCTCCTACAATCCCGAAACCGGCTGCGGCATCAACGCGACGATGGACATCGCCGTCGCGCGCGAAGTCCTGGGCAACCTGATCGCCGCCGCGCGCGAGCTGCAGGTGGAAAAAGCGAACCTGCCTACATGGGAGGCGCTCATGAACAAGCTGCCCGACTATCCCGTCAATACGGCCGGCGAGATCCCGGAATTTCCCGGCGGTACGGTGGCGGCCGGTCATCGCCATCACTCGCAGCTTTACGGCTGCTTCCAGTCGTTCGATCCGGTCTTCGAGACGAACCGAGTGCTGCGAGCCGCGGCGCAGGCGACGGTGCGAACAAAGATCGCAGCCAGTGACCGCGCCGGCAGGGGTGATGAACAATCTTCGTTCGGGCGCGTCCAGTCCGGTGTCTCCGCGGCCTATCTGGGACTCGCCGAGGAAGCGTTCGGCCGGCTCAAAGTCATGGCCGTGAAACGTTCGATGACCCCCAGCCTCATTACGACGCACGAACCCAACGCAGGCATCTTCAACACCGACGGCAACGGCGGCATCCCGCAAATCGTGAACACCATGCTGGTCTTCAGCCGCCCCGGCCGGATTGATCTGCTTCCCGCGTTGCCGAAAGAGTGGCCCGCAGGCAGCGTGAAAGGCATCCGCGCCTGCGGCAACTTCACCGTGGACCTCGCATGGCTGGACGGCAAGGTCACGCAGTATCGTATCACCTCACCGCGACCCCGCGAGGTCACCGTTCGCGTGAACGGCGAAACGAAGACCGTGAGAGCGGAGGCGCTACGATGAATTTCCAATCATTGGAACCTTGCGTGAGGGAGTTTCACATCCTCCTCTTGCCGGCATGGCCGGATAACACCGCCGTCGAAAGCGTCTATCGCGCCGGTAAGAACGAAAGACGCAAAGTAACGCCGGCTTCCCGGCAGAAAGGCAGCATTAAACAATGAAACACTTCCTCCTGCTTCTATTGCTTGTATCATCGGCGCTTGGCGAAGACCGCGCGCCGGCCCGCGAGGCATTGGTCCCGACCGCGGCCGAGCGCGACGCGCGGCTCGGTTGGTGGCGCGAGGCGCGATTCGGGATGTTTGTGCACTGGGGCGTCTACTCGGGTTTGAGCGGGACGTGGGGCGGGAAGGCTTACGGCGGTTATGGCGAGCACATCCAGCGCATGGCGAAGATTCCCATTCCGGTCTATCGCAAGGAAGTGGCCGGCGCCTTCAATCCGACCGGGTTCAACGCCGACGAATGGATCCGCCTCGCGAAAGAAGCCGGCATGGGCTACTTCGTCATCACCGCCAAGCACCACGACGGATTCGCGATGTACGATTCACAGGTCAGTGACTACAACATCGTCAAGGCCACACCGTTCGCGCGCGATCCGATGAAGGAGTTGCAGGCGGCCTGCCGGAAACACGGCTTGAAGTTTGGTTTCTATTACTCGCACGCGTTCGACTGGGGTGAGGCGAACGGTCCCGGCAACGACTGGGATTACCAGAACCCCGGCGGCGACCTTCTGCTGCATGGCGCCAACTGGTGGAGCAAGTTTCCGGAATTCCTGCCGAAAGCGCGGAAGTACGTGGACGAGAAATCCATTCCACAACTTCAGGAACTGATCCGCAAGTACGATCCCGACATCATCTGGTTCGACACGCCGCACAAACTCCCACCGGAGGAAAACCTCCGCATCCTCGCCGCGGTGCGTCAGGCGAAGCCAAGCCTCGTCGTGAACGGCCGGCTGGTTGCCGGCTGCGGCGATTACGCGAGCACCTGCGACCGCCCGGCAGAATTTCCGTCGCGTGACGGCGATTGGGAAGGCGTGCCGACAACCAACGAGTCGTACGGCTACAATCGCAACGACCGTTCCCACAAACCGGCTGCGCATTTCGTCCGGCTGCTCGCCAAGTCCGCGGCGCGCGGCGGCAACGAGTTGATGAACATCGGCCCGATGGGCACAGGCCAGATTGACCAGGCGGACGTGGCCATTCTCAAGGGCATCGGAGCGTGGTGGAAAGTGAACGGCGAATCCATTCGCGGCACGACGCGCACTCCGTTGCCGGTTCAGGCGTGGGGCGAGTCCACTCGCAAAGGCAACCGTCTTTACCTGCACGTTTTCCAATGGCCGACCGACGGCAACCTCATCGTGGGTGGACTGAAAACGCAGATCACAAAGGCCTGGCTGCTCGCCGACCCCGGCAAGTCGTTGAGTGTCACCAGGCACACCATTACCGTTCCCGGCAACGCGCCTGATGCCGCCGACTCCGTGGTCGCGCTCGACTTTGCCGACGAACCGCAGGCCGACCCGGTCCGGTTGCTCGTGACCAACATCCGGCAGGACACGCTGCGCAGTTTCGATGCGAAGCTCGATGGCCAACTCAAATACGGTCCCGGAAAGTCCCAGGATGCGTGGGTCACCAACTGGACACGCAAAGACGACGCCGTGGTTTGGCCGGTCATTCTCGCTGAGCAGGCGACGTTCGAGGTGGCGGTCGTCTATGACGCACCCGGTGCCGTCAAGGGCGGCAAAGCAGCCGAAGGCGATGCCGGCAAGGAACGCGTCAGCTCCAACAAAGGCGCCGGCGGTACGTACATCGTGAAAGTCGGCCCGCAGTCGTTTGAGAAAAGAGTCCGACCCGGCAACAATGTCACCGAGCGGCTCGGCACAGTGACGCTGGCCCCCGGTAAACACGAGATCCGCGTAACAGCCAAGGAAATTACCGGCGAGGAACTGCTGCGCTTGCGCAGCATCCTCCTGACGCCGGTGACCAATTAATTCCCGGGGAACACCATGAAAAACAGATACACTTGTCTCTTCGCCCTGCTGGTTTCTGGAATCCTGAGCGTCTGCCTGCCCGGGGATGCGGCCACGCCGTCGACCGGGACGGCGCAAGTACTGGTCACAGTGCAAGTGGACGCGCCCGGCCCGGTGATTCCCGCTGACTTCATGGGTTTGAGCTACGAAGCAACGGTGTTGGCCACGGGACACTTCGATCCGACCAACCGGGTGTTCCTTCAGCTGATCCGCAATCTCGGCGGCGGCGTGTTGCGGTTTGGCGGCAACAGCGTCGAGCGCACGTTCTGGTCTCGCGACCCGAAGGCGAAGTTTCCCGGCGCCGAAGCGGTGTTGCGACCGGGCGATATCGACCGGCTGTTTGCGTTCTCACGGCAGGCGGGCTGGCCGGTGATTCTCGGATTGAATCTGGGAGCCACCGTTCCGGAGATGGCGTCGGATGAAGCGGCGTATGCGATGGAGACGGGCCGGGAACAGTTGATCGCGTTCGAGATCGGCAACGAGCCTGAGTTGTATCGGAAGAACGGCACGCGCAAGCCGGAATACGTGTATGCCGATTACCGGCTCGAATTGGATGTGTACCGGAAGGCGCTGCATGCCCGGTTGCCCAAACTGCCGCTCTGCGGTCCGGCCCACGCCAGCAACTTTCCCTGGCTCACCAATTTCCTCCACGACGCCAAGTCGGATGTGGTCATGGCCTCGCGGCATCATTATCCGTTGTCGGCGGATCCTTCCATGACCGCCACCAACGAACGCTATTGCAGCGTCGAGAATCTGCTGAAGCCGGTCACGATGAAGAAATCCGCCGACCTGATCCGTCTCCACCAACAAGCCGCGCGGCAGGCCGGTGTGCCGTTGCGGTTGGGCGAGACCAGCACGGCCTCGCGCGGCGGCAAGCCCGGCGTCAGCGATTCCATGGCCGCGGCGCTCTGGGCCGCGGATTACCTGTTCGCAACAGCTGAACTCGGCGTGGCCGGCGTGAATTTGCACTCGTATTTTCGTTGCGGCGGCTACACTCCGATTTGTGCCGACAACCGGGGCGGCTACCGGGCCATGCCGATTTATTACGGCATGCTGTTGTTTCACCAAGCGGCGCGAGGGCGGGCGATGCCAGTGCATTGTGCAACAGCGATCAACATGACCGCCCATGCCGTCCTGGGCGACGACGGCAAGTTGCGCATCGCACTCATCAACAAAGACCTGACGCATTCCGCCGCCGCATCGCTCGCTGCCGGCAAGACCTTCACCAAGGCGGGCGTGTTCCGATTGACCGCTCCGTCCGTGACCTCGCGTGACGGAATCACGCTGGCTGGTAATGCAGTGGCGGCGGATGGGACGTGGACGGCGCAACCGCTCACACCGCTGCCGGTCACGCACGGAACATGTGAAGTGGCGGTCCCGGCAGCCAGCGCGGCGCTAGTCGTGTTCGAGCACGAAACAAAGGAATGGCCATGAACTTCAGAATTCTCATGACGTTGTCGATCACCGCATTGGTATCGTTTGCGATGCCGGCACCGGGAGCAGAAACCAACATCCCTCCTGCGTTCACACCGTTGCGGTTGGGAGAGGTGAAACCGGCCGGTTGGCTGAGAGACTGGTGTCAGGATGCCGCCCATGGGATTACCGGGCACGCTGACGAGCTTGATCCTCTTTTCGCTCGTGGCTGGATGGACGCCGATATCAAAGCCACTGGCACCGGCGCGCAGGCTGGCGACAAGATGGTCGGGTACGCGCTCGAACAAGCCGGCTACTGGGTGGACGGCGCGGTGCGGCTCGCGCACTTGATCGATGACGACGCGCTGCTCGCCAAATGCCGGTTGCGTTTCGAGACGGTGCTGAACCGTGTCGAAGCCGGTAATCCACCGGTGCCGAAGACCAATCTCTGGCTTGCTGGAGAAAAATGGGGACACTGGCCGATGGCGATCATGGGCCGGGCGATGCTGGCGGAATACAGTTTCACCGGCGACGACCGTTACATGCGCGCTCTGGAAAGGATCTACGCGAACTATCCGCAATACAATGCCGGCAAGAAGTTCTCGCTTATCAATCACCAAGGCCGTCAATTGATGAACATCGAAGTGATGTGTGAAGCTTACCGGCTTGGCGGCGACGCCCGCCTCCGCGATGATGCCATGACCGTGTTACGCCAACAGTCCGATGAAATCAAAACCAGGCTTGGGTGGCACGAGCAAGGCATCGCTATCGGCAAGACGGACGTGCATTTCTATTCTGTGCCGTTTGGTCATGCCGTCACACTCAACGAGTCCGCAAAGCTGCCGGCCATAGGCTATCTGTACACGGGCATGGTGGACTGGTTGCGATTTTCCGAGGCGTATTTCGCCGACATGGAGAAGAACGAGATGATGCCATACGGCCTGACAAGCGCTCACGAACACCTCGCCGGCATAGGTCCGTTCTCGTGCAGCGAACTATGCAATGCGATTGACTATTCGTGGTCGGCGATCTGGTTGCTGCGTGTGACCGGTAACTCCACGTATGCTGACCGGGTCGAACGCGCCATGTTCAATGCTGCCCCCAGCGGAATTGCGCCGGACTTCAAGACACATCAGTACTTTCTGTCGCCCAACCGCATCGACGCACAGCATCCCGGCCGTTACAAGGTAGGCGGCAGCCCGTCGTTTGAGCCGAAACAATTCCCGCTCTGCTGCACCGGTAACCTGTCGCGGTTGTTGCCGGACTACGTGATGCATCTGTGGATGGCGAGTCGAGACGGTGGGCTGGCGGCAACGCTGTACGGACCAAGCGATACCAGAACCAGGGTTGCCGGCGTTAACGTCGTGCTCGCAACGCGGACTGAATACCCGTTCCGCAACGATGTCGCCATCAGGCTCTCTCCCGACAAGCCGGTCCGCTTTCCGCTGCATCTGCGCGTGCCGGGTTGGTGTTCACATCCAGTATTGGCCATCAATGACCGGCCGCAGCCGGTAACGGTCGAGAACGGATTCATCCGTGTTCATCGCGAGTGGAAAGCCGGCGACGTTGTCCGGTTGTCCTTCCCGAACCAGCCGCGCATTTTGACCGGCGTGTGTGCCGATGGCGCGCCATTCACGAGTGTTTCTTACGGACCGTTGCTTTTCGCGCTGCCGATTCCAACAGTGGGCAATGACTTGAACCAGCCCCAACTCGGTGTGAGCTGGCAGTTCGCTTTGTCGCCGGCCAGCGCCGTCGAGGTGCAGACGCAGCCGATGCCCAAGCATTGGTCGTGGCAAGCAACGCCGGTGAGGCTCAACGTTTCCGCCGGGGTTGCAAATTTCGGCAACGACCTCTCATTGCCGCCGCAGCCGGTCGTCGGAATGAACAAACCAATAAAGGTAACACTCGTTCCGATTGGCTCCACGGCGTTTCGTGTCAGCATGTTCGGCGTCGTCAAATAGGACTATTGACACCATGAAAGCTCTCATGATTGCTGGTTGGAAATGGTAGAAGATCCGGAATGAAACGAAATATGATACTGACACTCGCTGCCCTGCTGCTGGCCGCCCTGAATGTGGCAGCTTCCACCACGCCGGTCTTGGAGGTCGATTTGAGGGGACCCACCCGGCCGGTTCATGGGTCGGTGGTCAAAGCCCCCGGCGCGGATGGGAAGACAGGTCCGCTTGCGGATCCGCTGGGTGTCCTGCGCAAGCCGATTCCCGACAAACTGGTTGTGCTCACTTTCGACGATGGCTGTTCGACCCATGCGACTTATGTTGCGCCGCTGCTGAAATCGTTGGGGTTCAATGGTTCCTTCTATCTTTGCACGTTCAATTCCTTTACCAACAAGAACTGGTACATGAGCTGGAAACAGATGAAGGAGATGGTCAAGGATGGGTTCGAGATCGGTAATCACACGAGGCATCATACCGCGGGTGCTGGCATCGGGCCATTCCTGGACATGGAAAATGAAATGATAAGAAACGGGCTTCCCAAGCCGACGACCCAGGTGTGGCCGTCTTATGTGCCTAATACGAAGACATTTGCGGATCTGGCGTCCAACCAATACATCTTTGCGCGCGGCGGCCATTTCAGGGCTTACAGGCCGACCGTCGACAATCCCTTTGATATTCCGTCGGTAAACCCGAAGGACATGAAGACGTTCATTAGAGATGTGAAGCAGGCCGCAAACGGCTCAGTGGTGGTGATCACATACCATGGTGTGCCGGATTATGAACACGGTTTTGCCGGATGTGACCCAAAGATATTCAAGGAGATGATGCAGTATTTGAAGGATAATAACTACAAGGTGATAGGGCTTCGTGATCTGGCTGAATACATTGATCCGGCCAAGGCCGCGAAGCTGCCGCCCACCAGATAGAGCCGGCACCACGTAGGCACAGACAACTCCGTCTTTCTCAGTAAAGCGGATATCTTCCGTAGTATCGGGTGTTTTTGCGCATCACTTGTCGCCCCGGCCCTCGCGCCTCGTGCGACAGGCGCGGTAGTTATGGAGAAACCGCGAGCGTCTTCTCGAAAACTCTTTCACCCGCGACGGAAGGTCGCGGGGTCCAAGGTCATAATTCCAATTGCTGATAAAGAAATCGCCAGAATGACGGTTTTCATATACATAATGACAGTCGACATATGATACTGTTGCGCGCTCTCAACCAAACAGGAGAATATACTCTATGTCATTCAGAAATTCATCCGTTCGTCTTGTCCCGCTATTTCTCTTCTTTTCATTCTTTTCATCCTTGGTGATGGCAGCGGAGCAAGTCCCACTGCAGGTGAGCGAGGTGGCGCCGGTGCGTGTGGAGGCCCACGGTAACATGCTGTTTGCGGACTTCGGGCAGGCTGCGTACGGCAATCTCACAATTGAGTTCATAATCGAACCACCGGCAGCCGGGCTGACCGTGCGACTTGGTGAGAAACTGACGGATGGAGGAACAATAGACCGCAAGCCATTGGGCAGCGTTAATTACCGCGAAGTGCAATTGTCCACCAGGCCAGGCCAGCGCAGCTACAAACTAGTGATTCCCACCAAGCCTTTTCACAAGGGAAAGGCTTCAGTCAAGATGCCGGCGACGATAGGCGAGGTTACGCCTTTCCGTTATGTGGAGATAGAGGGGGCTGTCATTCGGTCGGCGGATGTAACTCTTCGTCAATTGTTTGTCCACGCGCCGTTCAACGATGATGCATCGAGTTTCGAGAGCTCCGATGAAACGCTCAACGCTGTGTGGAACCTGTGCAAGCATACGATGAAGGCCACCACGGTACTGGGTGTCTACATAGACGGAGAACGCGAAAGAATTCCGTACGAGGCAGATGCCTATATCAACCAGCTTTCGCATTATGCCTGCGACCTTGATCCGCTTGTTGCGCGGGCGACAGTCTCGCACCTTCTTGCCAATCCGACCTGGCCCACGGAGTGGAGCCTGCACATGCCGATGATGGCTTCCGCCGATTATCTGGCGACCGGCGATGACGTCCTCGCGCGGAAACATTACAATGCGCTGAAAATGAAACTATTGATGGACAAAGCCCGCGAAGACGGATTGCTGAATGCCTCGGCCATCGTCGACTGGCCGGCCGGAGAGCGGGACGGTTACAACGACGGTGTTGCCGATCCGAAGAGGAAACAGCAGCAGGTCGGCCCAATGATCAATACCGTCGTCAATGCGTTCTATTACCATTCTTTGAAGCAGATGGCGCTTCTGGCACTAGCTTTGCACAAGCAGGATGACGTACGCGAATTTGAGCAGAAGGCCAAACAGGTCGGCGAGTCGTTCAACAAGGTCTTCTTTGATCCTGCTTCAAGTTTGTATGTCGACGGTGAAGGCAGCAGGCACAGCTCGCTGCACGCCAATATGTTTGCATTGGCGTTTGACCTGGTGCCCGGGGAGCGCATACCCGGGATTGCGGATTTCCTGCAATCTCGCGGGATGGCCTGCAGTGTTTACGGTGCGCAGTACCTTTTGGAGGCACTGTTTGCGGCAGGCAGGGACAAGTATGCCGTGGAACTGATGTCGGCAAAGACACAGAGGAGCTGGTATCACATGATCGAGTCGGGGTCGACAATGACGTGGGAGGCCTGGGATCCGAAGTTCAAGGGTAACCTCACCTGGAATCACGCCTGGGGCGCAGCGCCGGCAAATATTATTTCCCGTTTTGTTCTTGGCGTCAGACCGATCGAACCCGGCTATTCCAAACTTTTGATTGCGCCTCAGCTTGGCGGGCTTTCCTGGGTCAAAGGGAAGGTTCCTACTGCCCTGGGACCTGTAGCGCTTAAGGTTGATAATGGCATGGCGTTCCGGCTTGAGGTCGAGTTGCCTGCAAAGGCCAAGGCGACCGTAGCCCTTCCGCGTCGCAAGGAAGGGAAAGTCCTGCTTGATGACAAACAGGTTGCAGCAGTTGCGGGTGGACTCTCTTTGAATGTGGAAATTCCGCCCGGGCGGCATGTTCTCGAATCCCGCTAACTAACAAGATAGAGGCGAGGAGGAACGAAGCCCTGCCGCTGGCTCTTAGATCATGCTGTAGTCGTAAGGCTTCCGCATCTCACGAGATATGAATTTGCTCGCTTCGGCTTCGTTCACGTATTGCTCCGCCTTTGGATCCCACTTCAACTTGCGGCCCAGGCGAATGGCGGTTACGCCCAAGTGTGCCACGGTCGCTGAACGATGGCCCACCTCAGCCGGACAGATGGTCTCCTTGCGGGTCTTGATGCAGTCCACAAAGTTGCCCATGTGATCGTTGCTCACGTACACGTGCGGGGCGCTCTCGGGCAGCTTCTGCGTGAGAATCGAGCGGTCGTGGGCGTTAATGATTCCGCGCGACACCCATATCCAGCCGTCCGAGCCGGTAAAGCGGATGCCGTGCAACTGACCCTTGGGATCCTTCACCGCCCCGTTCCACTCGCTGGCGGTGGTGCTGCGGCAATGATGCTCCACGCCGTTGGCATAGGTGTACTTCACCTCATATTCGCTGGCGGCGGTAAATCCGCCGGGAATCATCTCCACCAGTTGCTTGCCCTCAATGCTCACCGGGCCGGAGTCGTCCATGCCCAACACCCACAGCACGATGTCGTTGTGATGCGCCCCCCAATCGGTCATGGTGCCGCCGGAGTATTCCCACCAGTAGCGGAAGCTGCGGTGCGTGCGTTCCTTCACGTAGTCCACCTTGGGCGTCTGTCCCTGCCAGAAGTCATAATTCAACTCGGCGGGAACTTCCGTTACCTTGAACGGGCCTTGGCGCAGACCAGCGGGAAGCCAAACCTCAGCCTTCTGTAACTTGCCGATCCGGCCGTTGAGAATGAGGTTCGCTGCCAGGCGGAAATAGGCGTCGCTGCGCTGCTGAGTGCCGGTCTGCAGCACCCGCCTGGTCTGCTTCTGCACGTCAGCCAGACGGCGTCCCTCGTCAATAGTCAGCGTGAGTGGCTTTTCGCAGTACACATCCTTGCCCGCCTTCATGGCCGCCATGGATACCAGCGTGTGCCAGTGATCCACCGTGCCGCAAATGACGGCGTCAATGGTCTTGTCCTCCATCAGCTTGCGGAAGTCAGAATAGCTGGCCGCGCCAGGGAAATGTTCTAATGCGTTGGCCAAGTGCTTGGAGTCCACGTCGCACACAGCCACCACTTTGCCGTATCGCAGCGAATTTCTGGCATCGCCGATGCCTTGTCCCCCGCAACCTACCAGGCCGAAGCGAACCTGTTCGCTGGGCGCCGGATTCTTGTCCGGCTTGGTAGCCTGGGCGGCCAGTTCTTCGGCAAACCAGGCCGGAAGCGACGCCGCGGCCGCACAAACGCCTGCCGCCTTGAGAAACTCACGACGCGACGGAGAGGAATGAATAAACATAGGCTGATAACTCCGTTTTAGTTATGACGAAAAGATGTCAGAACCGGGCGGAAATCGCAAGCACAGTGTTGGAGCGGGGCGCAAGTTACTTCCTCAGGGGCTGGACACGAAGCAGGAAGGGAGTTTGACAGGATGAACAGCATGGATAGAAGCGGTGTTCATTCCAATCATCCTATCCCGTTATCCTGTCTTAATTCCGGTGTCCCCTCTGATTTGGCGAGCGTTGGTCTACTTCGAGGCGGTGCCGCCTTGTGAGTGGATGGTGAACCGCGAGATCAAGCCTCCAAAATAGCCGCCTGTGTAGCCGCGCCCAAGATAGCATTGAGTTGCATGGACACTTTCGGGTGACAACTTCGCTGCGGTATTCTCAGCGGCCTTCTTGCCGTCAATGAACAGAGCGGCGTTGTTGCCATCCATGACGATCCGCACGATCGTCCAGAGACCGGGCTGAACGCCTTGGGTCGTGAGATATTCGACTTTCGCACCCTGGCGGATAGCAAAAACAAGCTTGCCGTCTTCCCAAGGGCTGAGCCAAATCGCATCGCCATTCGGGTTGGCAAACTCGAAAAGCCGCGCGCCGTCGCCCCTGCCAGTGCATTTGAATTCGACCGTGTAGGCGCTAGCTCGCATGTCGGCGACGTCTTTCGGCAGTTCGACGAATTGATCCTTGCCGTTCAATGCTAGCGCAGCGCCTCCGACGCGCACACAACCGTCCGGAAAATCCCGTCGCTTGACGAGATCGGCTACGCTGTGAACATCGCCCCAAATTCGCTGGCGAACACCGGGCCTGCGGCCATCGGCCGTCAGCGACAGGCACTCGTTCGGAATCGGTTCCGATTTGTTCGTGCCGGATTTCGCCCACGACACGGATAGCGAACCGCCCATGTGGACGTTGCCATGAAGCACCTTAACCGGATATGCCCTGCCCCGCTCCAAATGCACCGACGCGGATTTCTGAGCCGGGAAGCGGTTATAGTCGTGGAACCCGGCCCAGAACGGATTGCCGCAAAGTTTCCTGTCCGCCTGGTCCGACCCGGCGTTGCCGATCCACAACTCGCCTTCGTCATCCGCTGAAATCCAGAACGTGTAGTCGCCGGTTTCCGTCGGACACAAGTACGTGGTGAGCAGTTGGGAGTAATTCTTGTCGTCGTTCTGTTCCTGGTCCAACTTAGGCAGCACCACCTCCGGCTGGCGAAGGGAGTTCTTTCGCACTTCCTTGTCGGGACAAGCAGCAAACTGCGGCGCCCCCACCAAGTAACCCCACGTCACCCCGAAAGCATCGACCGCCATCCACGGATGTCCGGTCGCGAAATCATAATCTGCGTACACGCCGCCAAACTCATCGTCCACCTCGCCGGAATTCTTCCCCTGCCCCCAACTCCACGTGAACCATTTGCCCTTCGTGATCTCGTTGCCTTTCGCGTAAAACCCGTCAATCATCGCCGTTCCCGACTGGTTGCCACCGTAAACATTTGCGACACCCTTGACCACGACACCGTCGCCGCACGTTTTCTGAGATGCCAGCGTGGCGTGTTCGAGAATGCGCGCGTTGCCCGTGAGGGTGCTGTGCGCTTTCACCACAGCGTAATCGCGAACTTTCGCACGCCCTGACACAACCGAATCCTCGTGGACAAGCGCGTGGCCGGAAACCACCGCTTCGTCCTTGACTGTCGCGTTGCGAACAACGGCAAAATCCTCTATGCGCGCCTTGCCGAGAACTTTCGATATGCCGAGGATGCGCGTGTTTGGGCCGACGTAAGCGGCCGGGGCAACCTTCGCCGATGCCGCGACGAACCCGCCGCCGTTAGGGTGCGGCGCGCCTGCTTCGGTCGGCGGCTCCGGCACCATCGGATTGAACGGCACGCAACCAATGAATTTCACTTTGTACGGAAACTGTTCCTGATCAAACGAACGGAAATCACCGGTCATGTTGATGGCCATGATATTCGCCGGCACAGCACAGACCACGAGATAAAGCTCCTTCAAGTTCGCTCCCGCCTCAAAGGTTTGCGGTTTGCCCAGCCCAAAGACGTCGCCGTAGACCGGTTTGCCGTCGTTGTCCACACCGACAAAGCCGGCACGCCAATCGGAACCACGCACCTTGTTAACGTACCCTGCCAGCGTTGCCGTCACCTTGCCGGCTTGGAACTTCAGCGGACAAATGTTCCAGCCGAGTTGCTGCGGCGCTTGTTCCTTCGGCACGCGCCACCAGCCGGGCTCGTAAGGAATCGGATCGAGCACGATTCGCGCGTACCTGCGTATGTCGGCGGCGTTGTCTTGTGCCACCTTCCGATAAAGATTCTCGCGGCGCGGCACGCCATCGTTGCCGTGCGTCGTGTTACCCTTGCCGGCCGGCGCCTCAGCGAATGTGGTGTAGTCCCACGTGACCATCTTCTGAACCATTCGCGTGTACTCGCAGCCGAGCGAAGTCGGCGGGTTCAGGCGCGCAAAGGTTTGCCACGGATACGGACTTTCTTCAGCCTCTGTCGGGCCATCGTGCCATAGTTTCGCGATGAACATCGGCCCGTATTCCGGTGTTTGCGACAGATGCTCGAACATTAGCCGGTCGTGATAGTACGTCCGTCCGCTCGACGGAAACGCCGGGCATTCCGAAATGACGACCGGGATGGTCTGGTAGATACCGTTGTAGGTCTGAGGGAAATTAGCGTGCGTCTCCCAGAAGTTTCCCTGCATGTTGCCGGTCATCACGTCGAAGCCATGAACCAACTCATGCGGATTAATGAAACCCGCGTACTGGCACGACCACCCGAAATCGTCGTCAACTCCCATGAAATTACCACCGTCAGTCGGTTGGATCGGAATCTTGTATTTGATGCCATCGCCGCGTTTCTCCGGACGGCGACTAACCACCGACGAACGCAGCGCGAGCCGTTCGGAGTAGGTATGATAAACCAACTCCGCCAGGTGGAACATGCCCGGCACACGCTCGTCAAATTCCTTTCGCTGCTTCACGCTCCACTTCGCCATCTCGACCTTGTCGACGCAGTGCCGGAAGTGTTCCGACTCCACCACGAACCATTTATCCGGCTCAAGCCGCCACCAGTTGTGCATCTCGGTGCCTAGCATTACCCCGCCTTTGAAGTTGTGGGCAATTGCTTCCTCGGTCAGCGCATCGTCGTGCAATCGTACCGCCGCCAGATCGCCTCTGAACGACGGCGCCGCCGCCGACGCGCCGCCAAGCACCATGACGTGCCCGTCCTTGATGATCGTGCGCCGCCTGCCACTGGAGACCTTCACGCCGTCCAAATACCAGTCTTCTATCGTCGGTGTGCAGTTCACAACCAGATACCGCCACTGGTCGGAGCCATTGAATTGCGCCGGGTACTTCAGCGCGGCTGACACTTCCCGGCCATCTTTCGACTGCCAACCGAGGAGCACCTGGTTCGGCGACGGATTCACGGCGCGCAACCAGACCTCCAGCGCCATCTTCCGCGCCCCGGCAACGTGCTTCTCCACCGCGAAATTGCTTTTCAGGACATTGCCGCCATTGAACCGAACCGACGGTACGTTGTTCACGCTCACCGCATGCGGATATTTCCCGTCACGCTGCTGCCACGGCACCTGAAAGCCGAAATCGCCGAAGTTACCGCCGACCGTCGTCGCCTGGCCACCGCCAGAGTAACCGCAGTTGTACCAGTTCAGGACGGTGTCTCTTTCGTACGTCCGAGACACCATGAACACCGAGTGCAGATCCACCGACAACCGTCCCGCCACCGCCAGTTCCCCCACCCTTTGTCCGTTTAGTAGTGACGCTGTCTTCTCCAATGCGGCAGCCGAATTCACGACGAGGCATAAACAGCCGATGGTAAAGAATGCGAGCCTGGTCATGTGCGTGCTCCTTGTTAAGGGCCAACAGCGGCTTCACTCGGCAGGGCTCAGTGAGATGGCTTCCAGACTTGTTTTATCGGCGCTGCCCTCCACAAGCGAGACAGCAATGGTGTGTGGTCCGGGCTTCTTGAACGTCAACAGGCCAAAAGGTTGGGAGTGATATATGGACGACGACGCTTGCTGGTTTTGCAGGGTGACACCTTCGTCTGTCTCGATCTTCCACACAGGCCGGCCCTCGCCCTTGTACTTGAGTTCCAATCGGTAATCCCCAGGCTCGCAAACATCTACCGCCCAGACAGCCTTGCCGGAGGGCATCCACTCAGTGACCTGCGTGGCGAATTTCCACTCGCCGAATTTCTCCATCCAATTTTTGCGGCTCTTGGCGGCATTCTTCACGTCGGCAAACTCCGCAGGCAGCACGACCTGGATGTTCGGATAAATGCCCGGCGTCTCGTCCGCTTTCGGCGTGCCTTTCAACCGCACCTCGATGACCGATGCCGGGTGATCCTGTCGCGCAAGCATGGCTGGGATTTGGAGTTCCGTCCACGTGCCATGCTTCTTCCATTGAAGGGGAACGACCGGCTTGCCGCCCACCATCCCGACGGACGAGATCTCCGTCTGCAATCCCGGTAGCCACAACCGGCCATCGGTGGGCCAGTCGAAAACGACGAGTTGGAGCAAGTTGCTCCGTGTAGTCACATCGCCCCACGGCAACGCGTGGCCCCACGGCGAAGGTCCGGCACCATAGACCACCTGAGGATAGCGCTTGATCCACTCGCCCGCTTTCACGAGATACTTCTCGACCTGGGCGGGTACGCGGCCCTTGCCGTCAGGTCCGATGTTCAGCAGATAGGTGCCGCCGCGGCCGACGGTGGCTACGAGCCGGTGCAGGATTTCCCTCGCGTCCTTCCAATTCTGGTCGTACCAGGCGTAGGACCAGGAATCATTGGTGGTGTCGCAGGTCTCCCAGTCGCCATCGATGTTACGCAACGGCACTTCCATGTCGCCCTTGCTCGCATAGTCGCCCATGTCATGGCCGATACGGCTGCACAGCAGCGCGCCCGGCTGCGTCTTGCGCACGAGCTCGGCCAGCTCCATCACGAATTCTTTGGGCATGTTGCCGGGCGTGTCGAACCAGATGTAATTCAGTTGGCCGTACTGCGTGCAGATTTCCTTAACCTGCGGGTAGCATTTCTCCCGGAAGTACTTCTCGAAGCTGGCCTTCGATCCGTCGGGATTGGTCGCCGGACCGCCACTGCCTCCAGGCGCGGTCCAGTCCTGATTGTGGGAATAGTAAAAGCCAAAGCCGAGACCGGCTTCCCGGCAGGCGGCGGCAAGCTCCTTCATCGGGTCGCGGTGGAACGGCGTCGCGTCCACAATGTTGAACGGGTGCGCCGACTTGAACATCGCGAAGCCCTCGTGATGCTTCGATGTGATGATGATCCACTTCATCCCCGCCGATTTCGCGACGCGCGCAATCTCGCGGGCGTCGAACTCCGACGGATTGAAGTCCTTGGCCTGCGCCATGTAATCCGCCTCAGAAATGTTCATCTGCCGCTTGATCCACTCGCCAATACCGTAAAACGTCTTGCCGTGCCACTGCCCGCCAAGGTGAGAAAACAACCCCCAATGGATAAACATCCCGTAATTGCCATCGCGGAACAGCGCTAGCCGTTCCTGCTTTTCGGCATCGGCCTTGACGGTGGAAGAGCCCCACATCTTGTCCATGGATTCTTCAGCAGCCAAGCTGCTGTGCGCGAAAACGGCCGCCAACAGAACAGCCAGACACATTCTTCGGGCAATCGGCGGAAAACATCGTGGTATCCAGCCGAACAGGAGCAAGCCAATCATCTTTCTCATATGTTGCCTTTCTTTTTGTTACCGGTTTTCTTGACTTTTTCGAGCGAGGCCTTCACCTGAGCACGCTCGGCCCAAACCTGCCATTTCACGGCGAGCGCTTTCATACGGGCAGGTTCCACATCAGCAAGGTTGTGAAGTTCAGTTCGGTCGGTCTTGAGATTATACAATTCCCACTGGCCTCTGTTCCCAAGACGGACGAGTTTCCAGTCTCCCGCGCGTACAGCGGCGTTGCCTTCGTGTTCCCAAAACAGCGCGTCCCGCTCCAGCGGCTTGTCGGCGAATGCCGGTCGCAGACTCTTGCCTTCCATCGGCAGAATCGCATGCCCGTTGAAAGTCTTCGGATAGGTCGCACCCGTCACCTCTACGCACGTCGGCATAATGTCGATGATGTGACCGACCTGCTGACGGAGTTCGCCCCGTGCGGCGATGCCTGCGGGCCAGTGGGCGATCAGCGGGGTTGCGATGCCACCTTCGTGGTCAAAGTGCTTGTACCGACGGAACGGAGTGTTCTCCAGCAGCGCCCACGACTCGCCGCAATAGACGTCGGACTTGGCCGATCCGGGCGGATTGCCATTAAGCCTGCCGTCCGGACC
>Ga0247841_10001358_pt1 | contig 56367 bp, 54 predicted proteins | sample LaCruzMarch2015__2_FD_192410 | JGI IMG/M metagenome (GOLD analysis project Ga0247841, IMG submission 192410) | Freshwater microbial communities from meromictic Lake La Cruz, Castile-La Mancha, Spain - LaCruzMarch2015_18m | ecosystem: Environmental > Aquatic > Freshwater > Lake | place: Spain... | reverse complement strand
GTTGCTCGAACCGATCGGCAATATCCCCCCAGTAGAGTTCGAGGAGATCTACTATCAGAGTCAGAAAATCCCGGCCATGGTGGTCGGACTCAACTAACAAAGCCTCCGGAAAAGTCGGGGCGGTTCAGTTTTGGGTGGAGTGAGTTTGTGTTGCTGTATCCGTGTAGCACCTTTACCGATGGATTCTCTCATTTCATTCAAGCTGAGTTACCATTCGGAGTGGATGAGCAAGGCAACTCAATGGGGCTGTTTCTGAAATCCTTTACGATGGTTGGGGTAAATTACAGACTGCTGTATCCTGAATTAGCCTGCGGTGAATTGAAAAGGGAATCTATCAGCAAGGTATATCCGTCTGTGTCAGTTTCTTGCAGACCTTCTGAGATACATGTCATGAAAGAAAAACTTCTCAAGGCAATGACCGAGGACGGGCAACAGAAGAAACAAAAAGCAAGATCCTCTTTGGGGATCTACGACTTCGTAGTGGATGTGAAAAAGCTGACCTGGGGTGATTTCATCGAAAGGTTAATTCGGTATAGAAAGGAGTGTAAGCACTCCCTCTTCAAGACCAGCGTTCAACTCATTGGTCCAGACCAATCTCCTCCGTCCAAACCCCGCGTCTGGTCATATGATCCTTTTTGTGTTGTCATCGAGCATGACGAGATAGACAAACTGTCTAAACTCGGCCATCCGGTTCAAGAGAGCGTTTTGGCTACCGTTTATACTTTTAACCAATATCTACAGAATGAACTCGTCTTTGATTGCGTAGCTGATATGATTGAATATGTGCTGTACATGGTCAGACTTCTTGATCAGCTTCAAGACCCCGACAATGGACAGGATGCCCAAGAATTCATCGAGGCCATGCCCCAGAACATAAAGTACGGGTGTAATCAGCGACTTGCCGGGTTTTTCTTGCAGGAGGGTGAAGAGGACTTCTCTCCCTTCAAGGGCGGGAAACAAAGACTATTGAAGGCTTTGAAGTGCTTGTGTTTGGATATATTTCAAGGTGTTGATTTTGACTGGCATGGTTATGTCGTTATAGGACGGCAGTACTTATACAACCATTCCGAGGAAGTGCTAAGCTTTCCGTCTCACAGAGCCTTTGAAGTAAGCCAGTATTTCGGTCTATTCCATGAAATAGGTCATGTGGTAAGCTTGAAAAAGGAGGGCTTTTGGAAGGAAAGATACACCTCCGACCAGGAAAAAGAACTGCTCAGCAGTTACAGAGATACGACAAAGGAAATATTCTGTGATCTTTTTGATTTCCAATGTGGATTTCTCGGAGATTACCAATTATACTACAAGGCGATCCCACCTTACCTTTTTGAGTTCTTGAAAAACCAACGTAGGCCCATGATGAAGACAGAAGAATATCTGTTGAGACTTCTGTGCGTCAAGGTCTATGATCGGTTGACCGGAGGTATAGATACGTCTGAAGAGGACGCTGCCAGCATCCTTGAAGTCATTTTCAACTCGTTTACTTCGAATTTACCATTTGGTGCCGAACTGCGCAAGGATCAGCAGGTGTTTTTTGACGATGTTCTGTACAGTTTTGATTCTATGAAACCTGTTGTGCGACAGTTTCACAAGTATTATGAGGATAAATTTTTGAAATTCTGCACTAATAGAAAAGCTATATTGGCATCTTCGCGTTTCCTCAACCAGTTTGACCAGATTATGAGTGGTACCATTGTGCACGATTTAGGCCATCCCCAACTAATTGTGCTTAAGATGTTGGAGAAGAAGATCCGAAACGAAGACATCCCATTCAGGGCGAATGTTGCAGCCATTCAATCCTTCCTAAAGACGTATCATAGCGCCAAATGGGAGGACCCGTACTTTCCTTACGGCTCTACAACAGGACAGAAGCAAAAGAGTAGTAAAAAGTCCACACAGAGGAAATAGTCCGTCCTGAAAAATACGGGCTGAAGCCCGCGTGGATATTGATACTGCTTGTATTAAAATAAATACAAATTGCTGATTTTTTATCATTTGTTGTGTCTGTCTAAGGCATGAAAGGTCTTTAAAAAAGTCTCTATGAGAAATTATTTTCCAGAGTGGCACTTTTAATTTTGGGGGTAGTTTTGGGGGTATGTCAAAAGACGTCATCCAAATATAATAAATAATAACAATTAGATGAATCTTTAATGTGATAGACCTCATCCCAGAACATAGTTCCAGGAAGTCCAAAGAAGTAAAAAACCCGTTAGAAATAGCGGGTTTTTTCTTGCCAATCGTCCAAAGACGTGCCATAAGATTCAACAAAATCTGACGAATTTGGGTATACGATCTGGGCATGTTTATACCCAATCAAAACATCAGTTGCCCCCCTTCTCTGGGCCGTAGACAGCTATCAGGGGCAATTTGTCCTGAAGTACGCTTTTGAGAGAATTGCGCCGATGCTGTCTATATTTACACTGAAGGGCACAAGCAGTTATAATGTTTCACGGGAAAAGACGTGCTGGAGGGATCTGCCTTGAATTACGGTTTGATAAAACCTTTTTTCGAAGCTATGATAACCTAAAGGAGCATCATTTTATCAAGAGGATGAAAACCTCGGTACATCCGTTACGCATACATCATCTCGCGACTCCATATTTTGTGGTCAGTTTTCATTGACGTACAATTGCAATTTACCTCTACTCCTTCCTCGAAAAGGGAAGTCCTTATCAAAAGCATATCTTTTACAATCGCTTAATATTTTTTTAACAGCTATTTGTAAGTTGAGATAGGGCGTATGCAAGAATGATCAGTAAGACTTTTTCCTGAATACGCCCTTAGAGGGAGCTAACAACACCACAGAAGCACTTTACAACACATTATATTTATTCAGTTTAATGCCAACCCATCTTTTCTGCTTCCTGTGCAAATTTGTTTGCGTACTCTCCCCTCCTCAGAAAAAAGCCATCCGGATCAAGTTGCCTCACAATGCTTACCTGTTCTTCTGTCGGACGTTCGGTCTCATGAAGAGTCGGCGATACTTTGAGTTCCCAGGCAACCCGTTCCTGTATAGATTCCATGGTGACACCTGGATGGATAGTATGCAAATACATTTCTTTCGTGTCCGCAGTGAATCTGAACACGCCGGTTGTCGTAATAACGGCAGCGGGACCCGTTCCGACAGGTAATCCCGCCTCGTACCGGCTGTTCCCACCATTAAGGAAACCAGGCGTCGTAATGTAGTCACATTTCTCCACAAAACGGCGTTTCTCATGGATCATGACGATCAGGCTTCTCCTTGCAAACGTCCCGAAATCATGAGCACCTCCGCTCCCCGGGAAGCGAACTTTAGGCTTATAATAGTCTCCGATACAGGTTGAATTCAGATTACCATACTTGTCAACCTGCGCCCCACCGATAAAACCGATATCAATAAACCCCCTCTGAAGGTAGAGAGACATAATATCCGTTAACTGTGCGGCATGAATGGCCCGCGGTACAAGATCCGGATCGACGACACTGAACGGCGTCCGTGTTGGTGCAGAATCAAAGGTTCCCGTTTCGTAGGCCATTTTTGAATTTGGAGCATGTGTTCTTTTCGCCAACATGGCACCCAGGAGGGGGAGGCCAACCCCTATCAGGACTTTTTCTCCGTCTGTGATTTCTCTGGCACAGGCGACAATCATCAATTCGGGCAACGTATAATCATTCGCATATTTAGTCGTCATCATATTTTTCACCTCCTAACTATCCATGTGCAGGGTATCAAAAGAATAAGCACCGTAATTTATGGGATCACTATAAAAAGGTTTTGGTTTGAGGCGTATAAGACGATTGTAGCCAAATTTGTCTATGTAATGTTTGATATATCCCGGCCTATCCTCAACACCGTAAACCCACTCGTCCATAAATTGTTTGAATTTCTGGTCATCATCACTAAAATAGTTGGCGTAGTTGTATCTGAACCATCGATCGTCGTCATAATGACCGAAAACGTGTCCCGGGTGCGCCCCCCAAGGTTCATGGACGACGGCAGCCACCCTGAATCCCGGCGCCAATGTCAATTCCGGATTTCGCCTGATAGTATCCGTATCGACAATCTCCTCAACGCTGGCAATGATCGTCTTGCCGGCCAAGGCACCCCATTTCATTGAAAAAAGAGATCCCCATACTTGCAGATTTCCTTCTTCATCGGCGCGCTGGCAATGAACGATCGAAACATCCGGGTTGATCCCTGAAATCAGGGTTACTTTCTTGTCTGTAAACGGACAGCTCATATGACGAAGCTTTTTTTCTCCCAGGAACCCTCTGATCCCGTCAATGGAAGAACCCATCTGAGAAAGGATCGGCATGAAAGGCAACCCCATCGAACCGGCCATCAACTTGGTTGTGAGGCCGAAATTCGAATAGTCCTCCACCTCGATCACCCCTTTCTCCACCGCTCTGCGAAAGCGATAGCCCGTTCCGAAGGCTTCATTGGCCGACCAGGAGAGGATCGCTCTCTTTACACAACCGGCACCAATCATATGATCCAGAAGCTCACCGGGTGAACTTTCAATGACGGTTAGATCCTTTTTACCCTGGCGTATGATTTCATGAGCCGCTGCTGAGGCCTGATTGGCCCACACAGCACTAATGTAAAGCGTCATGCCGTCATCAACGAACTTTGAAATCGCATCTTTCATTGTCATAAGCTTTGTTTCCTTAACCATTCCAACTCCCCCTTTCATCGTTTATCCACTAATGAGCAATGGCCATGCCAATGATGGACGACTATGATAACATGGCGAAACCAAAGAGATGTTTCACGTTAGTTAAAGGTCGAATGGAAGGTTGTCATTATTGCGCTGTTTGAAATCATCTAAAAAATGATTCAGATAATACCATAGGTGATATTTCACACAGCTCTTCCTCGGCAGATTTTTGAATCGTTTTTATATGAAATGACTTTTTATTGAAATGCGAGAACCTATGGAAATCAAACTAAACGGAACCGCTCGCTCTGGCAGACTCTTTAAGGAGATAACCTGGAGACCTTGTCTTTAAGACCGTACTTCTGAATGCGGTAGATAGCAGTGGCCCTCGATATGCCGAGCATTTTAGCCACCTGGGCCCGGTTGCCGTTGGTTACGTGAAGGGCTTGCAAAATAAGCCTTTTATTAAGCTCATCAAGAGAAATGCCGGTGGCGGGAATCTCTATCTCGGAGATTCCTTTTTGCTTGGAATGTTCAAAGGCATCTCTCATCAGATAAGAAACAGTTCCCTCGGCTCCCTGATTAGTTTTCGAGACCGATGAACTCAGTTGAGGTGCAAGAAACGCGAGGTGCAAAGGCTTCATGATTTTATCATCTTCCATAACGATGATACGTTCGATAACATTTTTCAATTCTCTTACATTGCCGGGCCATGAATAGTTCATCAATATGTCTATAGCATCCCTGGATATACCCCGAAAGGATTTATCAAATTTTTCGTTGAACATGGTCATATAGAAAAGTGCTATGGATATAATGTCCTCTCGCCTGTTTCGCAGAGAAGGCAGAGAAATTTTCACAACGTTCACCCGGTAAAACAAATCCTCCCGAAAGGCACCTTTTTTTATCTCTTCTTCCAGACTCTTATTGGTTAATGCAACAACTCTCACATCAACACTTTTTGTTTCCGTTCCTCCAACGGGATAAAATTTCCGTTCCTCCAGAATTCTAAGTAATTTCACCTGGGCAGAGGGTATAAGTTCGCTGATCTCGTCGAGCAAGATCGTTCCACCGTTGGCCAATTCAAATTTCCCTTTTTTCCCATCTTGAAGACCTCCCGTGAACGTGCCTTTTTCATAGCCAAAAAATTCGCTCTCCACGAGATCCCTGCTCATTGCCCCACAATTCAGGCATACGTAAGGCTTGTCGGCACGGCTGCTGCTGTCATGGACTATCCTGGCAATAAGTTCCTTCCCAGTTCCTGACTCTCCTTCAATAAGTACTGTTGTATCGCGGCTTTTTGCGACTTTGAGAGCAGATAGAACAACTTCCTTCATCTTCGGGCTTTCTCCGATGACAAGATTGACCGTATCGTCGGAGCCAAGTTGTTGTTCATTCCTCTTGAGCGATTGGATCATGGCGTCACGCCCCGCTGCCCCCGTTTATCCGAGAACCGTTCATTCTTATGCACGCACAGGATACGCGCTGGTTATACGCAGGGAAATTCGGAATAGGATTCTTGATGACTTCTAAATGATAGCCATCAAACGGTCAATATTAAATGATATTGACGCCATATATACAAAATTTGTACATATGGATGTTACCGGGGATGCGCATAGGAAGCGCTAAGAATGAATAAGGAGATTATGCTTTTTAAAAGCTCGTTTAGCTGGGCGGTCATGCGAGCGACGAGAGGTAGGTTTTGAGATTAACTTCCTTCTCTATGCCCAGTTTTTTTCTGATGCGATAACGATATATATTAATGGTGCTGTCCGAAACGTTCAGGAGTTCGGCTATTTCCTTTGAAGACCTTCCTTCTTTTATCAAATCGGCTATTCGAACTTCCCTGCTCGTCAGGCTCAGATATTTTGACGACAATTTATGGGTAAATGGGGAAAGGATGTTTCTCAGGTTTGTTTCAACAATATTGATATAGGCGCTGTGCTTGTCCTCCGTTTGCTTTTTCTTCAATGCATCCACGTATGGCAGAACCAGTTCCTTGACAGTGACCAGAAGCCTATCCTCGAGTTCTGCCTTATCCCTTTCCCTCTGATTCAGGAGAACCTTCAAGGCCGTGTTCAACTCCTCCAACTCATGAGATTTGACCTCCAAATCGCGTTCCCTTTTTACGATGGCTTCCTCTGCCAGTTTCCGCTTCGTGATGTCACGGATAACTTCAATGGCACCTACGATGTTTCCTTTGCTGTCGTAAAGAGGGCTTGCTTTCCCCCATAGATAGGCGTTTCTTCCGGTAATTTGGATGCCTGGAACATCCACCTCAACGATCAGAAGATTTCTTTCTCTGTTAAAAATAGTGTAGGTCTTCTCGAATTTTTTGTTCGACTTGAGAACAAGATTAATGGACATGGGTCTCCTGATTTTCCAGAAGGGCAGAGCATATTCATAGTCCTTTTTCCCGATCATGTTTTTGGCCTTCGCGCCTGTCAGTTCTTCTGCGGCGAGGTTCCATGCAATCAATTTTCCTTCGAGATCAATTACAAACGTCGCATCAGGAAGGAATTCAATAAGATCCCCAAATCGCCGCCGCGATTCCTGTAGAGCTTCTTCCGCCAGTTTCGACTCAGTGATGTCCAAGGAGTTTCCCAGAATGGCTCTTCTACCCTCGTGGGATAAGGGCGTGACTGTTTCCATGATCCACCGAATGTCCCCCGTTTTTGTTATGATTCTGAATTCCTGGGGTCCTATTCGTTGCCCCCGAAGCGTTTCCTGAGCATTTTTCTTTACCAGTTTCACGTCGTCGGGATGGACGATGGCATCCGATTTCTTTCCAATGAGATCCTCGGGTTCAAAACCCGCATAAGAGGCGGCGATGCGGTTGATGGATTTAAATTTTCCATCCTGTACCACGTAAATTCCGGCAAGAGACCGCTCAGTCAGAGTCTCGAATAACTGCTCGCCCTCCAAAATCTTTCTATCGGTCATATTTATTCTTGATGAATTTATTCTTTGAATTTTTAGTGTTGAGACTCATTGCATCATGACCCAACCTTCCAATCATGAAGTCTATCCTTAATTAAGGTTCGAAAAATGATAAAAGGGGGCCTTTCCAACCGGAGAGTAAGATTAATGAAAGAGATTATTCATGTCAAGGAATTATTAAGATACGGTCAGAGACTTCAGTACAATTGGTAATTATCACGTCAATTGATAATCGCATACCCTTGATTCGAAGATGCATTTTTGGCATGGGCATGAGGGATCTATGAATATGAAACAAAAAAGGCGCCGTCAAGGCGCCTTTTCTCTATTTAAACAACCCGGCAAAGCGCCATTTTTTCCGCTTTTTCCAATTCCCCTTGAGATATGCATAATTAGCCAGCAGCGGCAGAACCGAAGTCGCCTCCGCGTAAACCATTTTTTCATAAGCCACGTCCACTTTTCCCCACGATTGGGCCTCCCTCAGGGTGGAGCTGGAGCAGGCGCCGTCCCGGGCATCCGCCACGGTAATCTGGATAGCGTATTTATGCATGGGGACTTCCTTGCCGAGGATTTCGGCACAGATAACCGTATCCTGCACGAAATTCTTGGGAACACCGCCGCCGATCATGAGTAATCCCGTGGTCCCCGCCTTGATCTTGATCTTTGTCAACTCCCGGAAATCTTTCACCGAATCGATGGACAAGCAGTTATCGGGCCGTTCATGCTGATGCAGTACGAGGCCGAATCCGGCGCTGCTGTCGGAAAAGGCAGGGCAGAAAATGGGGACGTCGTTTTCATAGGCCGCCTGAACAAGGGAATCTTTCTTCCTGGCGTGGGTGGTCAGATATTTCCCCATCTCCCAGATGAACTCCCGGGAGGAGTAAGGTTTGGGGGCCAAGGCATCGGCTATCTCCTTGACGGTGCGGTCACAGCCTTGCAACTGTTCCTCATCGATATAGGTGTCATAGATCCGGTCGATGTAGAGGGAACGGAGCAGCTGGTCATCCACATGGGACGAACCCTGATAGTGACTAAACCCGAGGGCCTCGAAGAAATCCATGTCCACAATCGCGGCGCCCGTGGCCACGATGGCGTCCACCATGTTGTTTCTGACGAGATCGACATAGATCTGCATACACCCGGCGGCAGAAGTGCTGCCGGCAATGGTCAGGATCACGGCGCATTTTCTGTCTTTCAGCATCCGGTCGTAGATGTCGGCGGCGTCGCCCAAGTCCCTGGCAGTAAAGGACATTTTTTTCATGGCCTCGACAATACCCACCGCGTCAAAAGACTTGATGTCGATGTGCTGGACCGGCTTTTTCAAAAAATCCTTTTTCTTCATATACTCCCCAATTTTGAAAAGATATTTTCCCTTAAATCATAGACGGATAAATGTCAATAACTTAAGAAAAACTACCTTGTCATCCCCCCTGATTTCTGATACGCCTCGCTTCAGAAAGAAGGCAGGTTATGCAAGACGTCTGGACAGTCAGCCAGCTCAGTGAACATATTAAAGCCCTTTTGGAAGCCCGGTTCGAGGCCATCTGGGTGGAGGGAGAGGTATCCAACCTGCGCCGTCCGGCTTCCGGCCACAGCTATTTCACCCTGAAGGACGACCGGAGTCAGATCCGGGCTGTGATCTTCCGGTCGGCGCAAAAGCTTCCCTTTGATCTCGAAGACGGTCTGCATATCGCCTGCCGGGCCCGGATTACCGTCTATACCCCACGGGGAGATTATCAACTCATCATTGACCGGGTGGAGCCCAGAGGGCTGGGGGCGCTCCAGAAGGCTTTCGAACAGCTCAAGGCCAAACTTCAGGCGGAGGGATTGTTTGATGAGGGGCATAAAAAACCCATACCGTTCCTGCCGAAGCGCATTGGCGTGATCACCTCCCCCACCGGCGCGGTGATCAGGGATATCCTCCAGGTAACGGGCCGGCGTTTCCCCGCGGTTTCCATCCTTATTGCCCCCGTGCGGGTCCAGGGACCCGAAGCGCCCCCGGAGATTATCAAGGCGATCGACGTCCTACAGAAACAGCGTGACGTCGATGTCATCATCCTGGCCCGGGGAGGAGGTTCCCTGGAGGATCTGCACCCCTTCAACACGGAAGAGGTAGCCCGGGCGGTTTTCCGTTCCCCGATTCCCATCGTCTCCGCCGTCGGCCACGAAACGGATTTTACCGTCACGGATTTCGTTGCCGACCTGCGGGCACCGACCCCTTCCGCAGCGGCGGAAATGGTTGTCCCGTCCCGGGAACAACTGTGCCGGCAAATAGACGGCTCCTACTGGCGCCTCCTGTATGTCCAGCGGCGGTTGGCGGCACGGCGCCGGGAAAGGGTCGCGGAGGCAACCCGGCGCCTCAAATCACCGGACCGAATCCTCAGCGATTTCCGAATGATCCTCGATGATCACCTGGATAAGTTGACCTTGTCCATGAACCGGACCTTCGCTGGTCGCAGCCAGGATCTGCGTTATCTGAAGACCCGCCTCGCTCAGGCCGGTCCCGGCGATAGAATCGAAAAGTCCCGGATGATCGTCGCCCACCGGCAGGAGCAGCTTGTTGCGGGGATGCGGAACCGTCTCAAAGAGAACAGGCATGCCATGGATCGGCACCGGATCGCCCTTCAGAACCTTAGTCCCCTGGGGGTCCTGCAACGGGGTTACAGTATCACCCGCCGGCTCCCGGAGGGAACCATCGTGAAAAATGTCGCTATCCTTGCCGCCGGAGATCATATCAATGTTCAGGTGGCCCTGGGAAATATCCGCGCCCGGGTTGAAGATGTGCTATAGATAATTGTTTGGAAGGAAGAAATCATGGCCAAGGACAAATTTGAAGAAGCCCTGAAGAAACTGGAAGAGTTGGTTAAAAAGATGGAATCCGGTGATCTGGCCCTCGAGGACTCCCTGAAGGCCTTCGAGGAAGGAATCCGTCTGATTCGCTTCTGCACCGGTAAACTCGATGAGGCGGAAAGAAGGGTGGAAATCCTTCTCAAGGATGATCGGGGCGACATCGTCCCGGCGCCCTTCCCCCAGGATGAAGGCGATGCAATCAGATAAAGGGGCAACTCTGGGAGCCTATCTCGCGGAACGTAAAGCCCTTATCGACGCCGCCTTGGAGCGGTTCCTCCCCAGGGCGGAAGACGGTCCGGAAATCATCCATCAGGCAATCCGCTATAGCCTTTTCGCCGGCGGCAAGCGAATTCGGCCTATTCTCTGTATGGCCGCCGCCGAGACCATCGGCGGCAGTGGGCAAAATTGCCTTTCCTGCGCCTGTGCCTTGGAGATGATCCACACCTACTCACTGATCCATGACGACCTGCCGGCTATGGACAATGACGACTATCGACGGGGAATGCCAACGAGTCACCGGGCTTTTGGCGAAGGGATCGCTATCCTTGCCGGAGACGCCCTGCTGACAGAAGCCTTTCATGTGCTCTCCATCCCGGAATTCACAAATGACAGCGACATGGAGAAACGCCTCCAGGTGATCAATCTTATCGCCCGGGCGGCAGGCGCAACCGGCATGGTCGGGGGGCAAGTCATGGATTTGCAGGGGGAAGGAAAAACCATGGCCATGGAAACCCTCGAGGACATGCACCGGCGCAAGACGGGGGTTATGATCACCGTTTCCGTCATCTCCGGAGCCATCCTCGCCGGAGCGACACCGGCACAGATCGCTGTCCTATCCCGTTACGGTCAAGATATCGGCCTTGCCTTTCAGATCGCCGATGATATCTTGAATATTACCGGCAACAGCGACGTGATGGGCAAAGTTACGGGCAGCGACGTTTCCAGAGGGAAAACGACCTTTCCAGCCCTGATGGGGCTGGAAGTCTCCCGGAAACGCCTGACGGAACTGGTAGAGCGGGCGGCTTTTCACCTTGCCGATTTCGATCATCGGGCCGATCCCCTGCGCTGGATCGCCAAATATATAATGGACAGAAATAGATGAAACGAATGCTCGACAGCATCAACGACCCTGAGGACATCCGGCGCCTCGACCTCCCGTCTCTGAACATCCTTGCCCAGGAAATACGGGAACTTATCGTGGAGACGGTATCCAGGTCCGGCGGCCATCTTGCCTCCTCTCTCGGCGCCGTGGAGCTGACTCTGGCGATTCACTATGTCTTCAATACCCCCCGAGACAAGCTCATCTGGGACGTGGGACATCAGGCTTACGCCCACAAGATCATCACCGGACGCCGGGATATTTTTCACACCCTGCGCCGGAAGGGGGGCATCAGCGGTTTCCCGAAACGGGAAGAGAGCATTTATGATGTTTTCAACGTCGGTCACAGCAGCACCTCTATTTCCGCCGCTACGGGGATGGCCGAGGCCCGGCGCCTCAAGGGAGACGACAACAAGGTCGTGGTCGTCATCGGCGACGGCTCCATGTCCGCGGGCATGGCCTTCGAGGGGCTGAACTGGGCGGGAGACCGCAAAGAAAACCTGATTATCATTCTCAATGACAATGAAATGTCCATCTCTCCCAACGTCGGGGCATTGTCTTCCTATTTGAACCGGATCATGACCGGACAGACAGTTACCCGGATGCGAACGGATATTAAGACCTTCCTGAAGAGTATCCCCTCCATCGGCGGCCATATGTTGAATTTTTCCCGGCAGGTCGAGGAATCACTCAAGGCCTTTCTCTTGCCCGGGGCCCTTTTTGAAGACCTCGGATTCACTTACGTGGGCCCCCTGCAGGGGCACCGCCTGGACCGTCTGGTAAAAAATCTTCAGAATATCAAAAATATGGAAGGACCGGTACTCGTTCACGTCCTGACGAAAAAGGGAAAGGGATACATCTATGCCGAGGAGGAACCCCTCCGCTTTCATGGAACCTCTTCTTTCTGCGTCGAAACGGGGCAGCCCGCCGGCGCCTCGACCTGCCCTCCCCCCATTACCTATACCAAGATGTTCGGCGAGACCCTAGTTCGTCTCGCCCGTCAAGAAGCGAAAATTGTGGCGATCACCGCCGCAATGTGCGACGGCACCGGTCTGGACCAGTTCGCACGGATCTTTCCGGAGCGCTTTTTCGATGTCGGCATTGCCGAACAGCATGGCGTCACCTTCGCCGCCGGTCTGGCCGCAGAGGGGATGATCCCCGTCGTGGCTATTTATTCCACCTTCATGCAGCGGGCCTATGACCAGATTATCCATGATGTCTGTCTCCAGAATCTCCATGTCGTTTTCTGTCTCGATCGGGGCGGTTTTGTCGGCGACGATGGAGCAACCCACCACGGCGTCTTTGACCTGACCTATCTGCGGGCCGTCCCGAATATGATCGTCATGGCCCCGAAAGATGAAAACGAACTTCAGCACATGCTAAAGACGGCTGTGGAGTGCAAGGGACCCGTGGCCGTGCGTTATCCCCGGGGCAGCGGCAGGGGCGTTCCCATCGACGAAACACCGGTTCCCCTGGAAATCGGTAAGGGGGAAATCCTCTGCGAAGGTTCGGACCTCGCCATCATCGCCATCGGCGCCACCATCGATGCTGCCCTCGGCGCGGCGGAAGAACTCCGGAAAGAAGACATTTCCGTCCGGGTCGTCAATGCCCGCTTCGTAAAACCCCTGGACGAAGAACTCATATGCGAGACGGCAAGGAAGCTGAAAAAGCTCGTTATCGCCGAAGAAAACGTCCTCATGGGAGGTTTTGGGAGTGCGGTGTTGGAAACCCTGGCCAGGAAAGGGATCAACGATGTCCAACTCCGGCTCTTGGCAATACCGGACGCCTTTGTGGAACACGCCACCCAGCAGGAGCTCAGACATATAGCCGGCATCGATAAGGATGCAATTCTTGCGGCGGCCCGGAAACTGATAAAAAAATGACCAAGACATGACTAAGGTCCGTTTAGACATTCTCCTTGTTGATCGCCAACTCGCGCCGACTAGAGAAAAGGCCAGGGCCTTGATTCTCGCCGGGGAGGTGCTCGTTGCCGAACAGTGCGTGGATAAGGCAGGAACCCTGGTAGATCCCCACATAACCCTGCGCATTAAAGGAGGAGTGTCTCCCTATGTCAGCCGTGGGGGTCTGAAGCTGAAAGGGGCCCTGGAGACATTTGATATCAGCGTCAGGAACTTAGTGATCCTGGATATAGGGGCGTCCACGGGGGGATTTACCGACTGCCTGCTTCAGGAGGGGGCTCAAAAAGTCTATGCCCTGGATGTGGGATACGGCCAATTAGCTTGGCGACTGCGCCGGGATCCCCGGGTGGTCGCCATTGAGCGCACCAATATCCGTTACTTTGACGGCCGGGGCATCGAGGAAGACCTGGACATGGCCACTGTGGATGCGTCCTTCATTTCCCTGAAGCTAATCATTCCGTCCATCTGCCGCCTGGTAAGGCAAGACGGGTTTATCCTGGCCCTTATCAAACCCCAATTCGAGGTTGGCAGGGGGCAGGTTGGCAAACACGGCGTTGTCCGGGAGCCTGCCTTGCATCAGCAGGTCATTGAAGAGATGAAAACCTTTTTTCAGGAAATGGGGCTGGAGGTGCTGGGAACCTGCGAGTCCTCCCTCGTTGGGCCAGCGGGAAACCGCGAATTTTTTATCTATGCTAAAAACCTGAAATGAGTATCAAGCTTGCGGAAACAGCAGGGTTCTGTATGGGGGTCAGGCGGGCCGTGGACATGGTCCTCGAGCTGGCCCAGCACAAAGGACGGAAAACGATCTACACATACGGACCCCTGATTCATAACCCCCAGACAGTAGAGTTGCTCAAGAGCAGGGGTATTATTCCCGTCGCACATCTGGAAGAAATTCCCCCCGGAGAAGCAGGGGTCGCCATTATCATTCGCGCCCACGGCATATCTCCTCAGGAACGAAAAGGCATCAAGGAAAAAGGCCTGAAAATTATTGACGCCACCTGTCCCAAGGTTGGCCGCGTCCAGGCCATCATCAAGAAACATGCGGCCCGGGATTTCACGATCCTCATCATCGGCGACGCCCAGCACCCTGAGGTAAACGGGCTTTTGGGATATGCCTATGGGAAAGGCCTGGTGATCAACGATTCCGCAGATGTCAGGCAACTCCCCGCTCTGGACAAGGTATGTGTCGTCGCGCAAACGACCCAGGGCGTCGATGAATATAAACATATTGTCGATGAGATCCGCAAACGTTTCCCCGACGCCGTCATTTTCGATACTATCTGCGATTCAACTGAAAAAAGACAACTGGAGGTCAAATCCTTGGCGGAAGAAATGGACGCCATGATTATTGTCGGAGGCAAAAACAGCGCCAATACCCAACGCCTGGCGGCATTGTCGGAGCTGCAGGGTGCCCCGACCTTTTATGTGGAAACAGCAAATGATCTGGTTGCAGAAAAGTTGAAAACCTTTAAAAAGATTGGCGTCTCCGCCGGCGCCTCCACCCCCAACTGGATCATCGACCGGGTCGTCGACAACATCACCACCCAGCAGACCGAACAGGCCCCAAAGGTAAAATACCTTTTGAAATTATGGATCTGGATGGTCAGAACGGACCTTTATTCCGCCGTTGGGGCCGGCTGCCTTGCCGTCGCCAGCATGTTTCTCCAGAGGCTTGAAATCCAGCCGTTGTATGTCCTGATAACTGCTTTATATGTCTATGCCATGCATACCCTGAACCGTTTCATCAATCGGCAGACGGGCAGTATTATCGGCTCTTTCCGGGAAGACTCCTACCGCAGGTATGAAAAAACCTACATCAGAACCGCCGTTCTATCGCTGATTGTTGCTCTGGGGGCCGGCTTTTTTTCGGGACCGGTCCCATTCCTCTTTCTGCTGATCATGTCCACTCTTGGCATCCTCTATAACACCAATTTGGCGCCGGCGGGTTGGCGATTCCGGAGCGTCAAGGAGCTACCGGGATCAAAAAATGTATCCATGGCCTTTGCCTGGGCTGCCATCGCCGCCGTTCTTCCCCCGCTGGCCGATCAGCTGACTCTGACGGCGGCCACGGCCGTCTCGTTTGCCTTTATCTTCGGGATCGTGTTCATCCGTTCGGCCCTTTCCGACGTCCTGGATATACAAAGCGACAAACTCATCGGCCGGGAGACAATCCCCGTCCTTATCGGCAAGACCCATACCCAGAACCTGCTTCATCTGGCGTCCCTGCTGCTCCTGCTGTTGCTTATCGCCGCTTTTCCTCTGGGATGGACAACGTCGGCAAGTTTTTTCCTGCTCCCCCCCGTTATTTATATATGGATTTGCTTCCAGGTTTATGATAGAAAACCGGGTCTTATCGGGGTAGTCATGGAAGGTATCCTGGAAACGGCTTATATCATTGCCGGGTTAAGCACGGGGATATGGCTTTTGATAAGCAGGGGGACATGGGGATGAAGAAAAAATCGTGGTTTTGTGCGGGGCTCCTGACGGCGATGATCCTGAGCATCGTCGCCTGTGGCGGATCGATCCGCTATGAGGAGAGGGATCCGGATCTGAAGGATTTTCATCCCCGGACCATCGGCTTGCTGTACGTCGACACGGGAACCTATGGGGAGGCGCGGGGCGTCATTGATGAGATAATCATCGCGGACCTGATTGACCGGCATTGGTTTGCCGCGGTCCTGACATCCGATGCCTTGAAGAATCAGCTCAAGAACGATCAAGAACTTCAAAAAACGGTGGCGGATTACCTCCTGAAGCTGAATACCGTTAATTACTCTGACCCCGCCCTGAGCAGGCAGATTGGAGATTCCTTGAAGATTGAAGCCTTTCTCATCGTCACGGTTGATTCCTGGAATTATGCAACGGAACAAAGGGATAAGGCGTCCCAAGATGTGGCCAAGGCAGGTCTGAACATGAAACTCATCGAAGCAGCGACGGGAAGAATCGCCTGGAAGGCGGGAGACAGCATAGTAAAGGAATATACGTTCTTAAAACCGGCTTTGAAAGATGTGGGCAAGAACGTAGTCAATGCCATGATCGGCGCCATGCCTCATTAAGAAAGATAATCAGGGAGCACATTATGAAAGAAAAGGTACAAAAAGCGATCGACAGGATCCGGCCGAACCTGCAGGCGGATGGCGGGGACGTTCAACTCATCGAAGTCACGGAAGACGGGATCGTGAAGGTGAAGCTCCTCGGGGCTTGTCACGGTTGCCCCATGGCCCAGATGACACTGAAAAATGGCATTGAACGCTTCTTGAAGAAAGAAATCCCGGAAGTCCGGGAAGTTATATCTGCATAAATTTTTTACGAGAAAAGGAGATAGTAAAAATGGCTTACATCATTACGGACGAGTGCATAGCTTGTGGTTCCTGCGAAGATGAATGCCCGGTAGAGGCCATAAGCGAGGGCGAGGACAAATACGTAATTGACCCCAAGGTCTGCAACGACTGTGGGGCGTGCGCGGATCAATGTCCCGTTGAGGCCATCATTCCCGGGGACGATAAATAAGACTGCAAGTTTTTCTCTTTATTTTATCACCCAGAACTATATATTATTATGGGATTATTCGTTACCTTCGAAGGCATAGAAGGTTGTGGGAAAACCACCCAGATTCGTCTGGCCGCGGATTACCTCGTCAAGCGGGGAATTCCCTGCCTCCGGACGGAGGAACCGGGGGGCACTACCCTGGGAAGAAAACTCCGGGAGATGCTCCTCAATCGTGGCCCGTTCATTCTCTATCCGGAAACGGAACTACTCCTGTTCACTGCCGCCCGGGCACAGCACGTGCGGGAAGTCATACTTCCCGCCCTTGAAGAGGGAAAGGTGGTCCTCTGCGACCGCTTTACCGATGCGACATTAGTCTATCAGGGTTACGCCCGGGGACTGGATATCGATACGGTCCGTTTTCTCAATGCCTTTGTTACAAAATCCCTGAGGCCTGATTTGACCATGCTTTTCGATCTGCCGGTGGAGGTGGGGCTAAACCGGGCACGGGAGAGAATCGCCCGCCTCAATCAGGCGTCGCGGGAAGACCGGTTCGAAGAAGAAGACCTGGCGTTTCATAAAAAAATCCGCGAAGGATATCTATTGCTTGCCCATCAGGAAAAAGATCGCTTCCGTGTCATTGATGCCGCGGGTTCCATAAACGATCTTCAGGAGACGGTAAGTTTCCACATTGATACGGCTTTAAGGGGTTGAAGGATATGTCCTTTCAGGATATCTACGGCCATGAAAAGCAGATCGCCCTGTTGAAGTCCGCCATCACCGGTGGACGTCTTGCCCACGCATATCTTTTTCACGGACGGGAGGGAATCGGAAAGAAAGCAACCGCGATGGCTTTTGCGGAAGCCATTCTCTGCGAAAGGAAAGAGGCGGAAGCCTGCCGTACCTGCCTGTCCTGTAAAAAAACCGGCCACGGCAATCATCCCGACCTGATTACCGTCGCCGCAGAAGGGGCCTTTATTAAAATACAAGCCGTCAAGGATCTTCTCCATATGACGGCCTTTCGTCCGTTGGAAGGTGGACGAAGGTTGTTTATCATCGATGAGGCAGACCGGATGAATCAGGCTGCCGCCAATGCCCTTTTAAAGACCCTTGAAGAACCGTCACCGGCAAATATTCTTGTCCTCATCACCTCAAAACCGTACACCCTTCCCAGAACGATTCTTTCCCGGTGCCAGCAGATCCGTTTCAGCCCCTTGCGACAGGAAACCGTGACCGCATACCTTGAGGGAAAAGAGTCCCTTGCCGCTGAGACGGCCAAGATGATTGCCTCCGTGGCCGAGGGAAGTATCCAGAGGGCGCTGCAACTCAAGCAGGACGATTACCTTGTCGATAGAAAAGCCGTCATGGGGCATATCGCCGCTGACCATTCCGGAGATCTTCTGCAAAGGCTTTCCCTGATGAGGTATTTGGGAAAAGATAAAAAAGACGTCCCCGAAAAGCTCTCCATCCTCCTGTCCTGTTTCCGGGACGCTCTGATATGGAAGGAACTTCCGGAAGACCGGACACCCGCAAACAGCGACGAGAAGAACGCCATCCAGGCCGTAACCCGTTTAACCACCGAGGATATCCTCTTCAACCTGAAAACTATCTCCGCGTCTATCCGCGCCCTTGAGTACAATGCCAATAAGCTGTTGACTTTAGAAGCCATGACGTTTACACTTCGCCTTTAATTCAATAAACGTCTTTATGGATAGTCATGGCTGACCCGAATATTGTTGGAATCAAGTTTAAACGCGAAGGAAAAATTTATAATTTTAACGCCGCTGGCATTTCCCTGCAAAAAGGCGATCCCGTCATTGTTGAAACAGATCATGGCATGGCCTTTGGTGTAGTTGTTACGGAAATGTCTGCTCCTTTGGGAAAGCCGCCCGCTGATGCTCACAAACCCATCCTTCGTCAGGCAACCGATGAAGATGTGCAGATACAGGCGGAAAATCAGCTCCTGGAAAGGGAAGCCAAACGTTTTTGCAGTGATAAGGTCAAACAGCGCGAGCTTCCCATGAAGATCGTGGATGTCGAATATCTTTTCGATCGCAGTAAGGTCGTTTTTTATTTTACGGCGGAGAACCGGGTAGATTTCCGGGAATTGATCAAGGATCTGGTGCAGAGATTCAAAACCAGGATAGAGCTTAGGCAGATCGGTGCCAGGCAAGAGGCCCGCATGCTCAAAGGTATGGGGATCTGCGGCAGGGAGGTATGCTGTGCGACCCTCCTCCACAATCTGGACCGGGTGTCCGTAAAAATGGCCAAGGAACAGAGCATGTCCCTCAATCCGGAAAAAATCTCGGGCCTCTGCAGCCGGCTCATGTGCTGCCTCGCCTTCGAATATGATTCTTATCTGGCGATGAAAAAAGACATGCCTAAATGCGGCAAGTTGATTCAAATAGGCGACGTCCGCGCCAAGGTCATTCGTCAGAGCGTCCTGAAGGGAGAGATCTCCGTGGAAATGGAAAACGGGGAGGAGCGGATCGTCAAGATGGAGGACCTATAAGGGAGGGACGATTGTATGGAAAAAAACTATTACGTTACGACCCCTATTTACTATGTCAATGCCTCGCCCCATATCGGCCACGCCTATACGACTATTGTCGCCGACGTGCTGGCGCGCTACCATCATCTTTCCGGCTACCGGACCTTTTTTCTGACCGGCACCGATGAGCACGGCGACAAAATCGCCGAAGCGGCCCAGCAGGCAGGCGTCGATCCCAAGACTTACGCCGACCGGATCAGCGCGCAATTTCGAACCCTCTGGCCGGAACTGAGCATCAAGAACGATTACTTCATCCGCACCACCGATGAAAACCATGTGCAGGTTGTACGCACGATTCTTCAGAAGGTGTATGATACGGGGGATATATATTTCGGACACTATGAGGGACATTATTGCGTAGGCTGCGAGCGTTTTTACATGGAGAAGGAGCTCGTGGACGGGCTCTGTCCCGATCATCAGTGCGCACCTGAATTTCGGAAGGAAAGCAATTATTTCTTCCGGATGAGCAGATACCAGGACTGGCTAATCCAGTACATTCAAGAGCATCCCGATTTCATTCGTCCCGAGCGCTATCGCAACGAGGCCCTGGCGTTTCTGAGAGAACCGCTGGAAGATCTCTGCATCTCCCGTCCGAAGACCCGCCTTACTTGGGGCATTACCCTGCCCTTCGACGATAATTATGTGACCTATGTCTGGTTTGACGCACTGATCAACTACATTACCGGTATCGGCTATCCGGATGGGGAGAACTTCCGGATCTTCTGGCCTGTAGCGGAGCACCTGATCGCCAAGGATATCCTCAAGCCCCACGGCATTTACTGGCCCACCATGCTCAAGGCCGCCGGGATCGAACCCTACCGGCATCTCAATGTTCATGGGTACTGGAACGTGGACCAGAGCAAGATGTCCAAGAGCCTGGGAAACGTAGTCAAGCCCTTGGACCTGAAAGACAAGTACGGCCTGGACGCCTTTCGCTATTTCCTCCTGAGGGACATGGTCTTCGGCCTCGACTCCAGTTTCAGTGAAGAGAGTTTCGTACAACGGACCAACGCAGACCTAGCCAACGATCTGGGCAACCTGATCAGCCGGGTTATGGCCATGGCGCTGAAATATTTTGACGGCGCCGTCCCCCAACCGGGGGCAACGTCTGACGCGGATCAGGTCTTCGCCGCTATGGCTCGGCGGACCCGGGAGGAGGTTGAGGTCTGTTTTAAGGAATTGGCCCTCCATAAAGCCCTGATGGCCATCTGGGGGTTCATCAATACGGCCAACAAATTCATCGTGGAGAGCGAACCCTGGACACTGGCCAAGGATCCCGGGCAGAAGGACCGTCTGGCGACGGTTATTTACAACCTTCTCGAAGCACTGAGGTGTATCGCCGTTTTCATTGCCCCCTTCATACCGGATACGGCAAAGAAACTGCTGGCCCATCTGGGCATCGACGACCCGGAAAGTCAGGATTTCTCAACCCTGCAAGACTGGGGCAGGTTGCCTCCGGGAAATCCCCTGAAGAAAATTGAGGCATTGTTCCCAAGGATTGAATTAAAAAAGGATGATAAGATGGAAACACAGGAAAAGGCAGCTCCGACCTTCAAACCCGAGATCGCTTATGAAGATTTTGAAAAAATCGACTTAAGGGTAGCTAAGGTCCTGGAAGCAGAGCTGGTGCCAAAATCCAGCAAACTTCTGAAAATGAAGATCGACATCGGCGAGGAGCGGGTGATCGTAGCCGGAATGGGAAAGGATTACAAACCGGAAGAGATCGTGGGCAAGATGATCGTGGTAGTCGCCAATCTCAAACCGACGAAACTCATGGGCGTCGAATCGCGGGGGATGCTGCTGGCCACGGATACGGCTGATGGTCTGACCCTGTTATCTTTTGACCGGCCACCGGAAACGGGCGCGAAAGTCCGCTAATTCCGTTTCTAAATCAAAGTGCTATCTTCGCTGGTTTCGTCATCGGCTCCTCGACGTATTTCCATATACGCCTGCGTCGCCTCTTCCTTGCCGCCTTGATTCCATCTTTGATTAGAAACGAAGGCGTCATGTTCCAAGGCGCAAGTGCCTTTTCCGTCACTCCCGTGGCTTATCCTTTGCTCATTATTTCAGCCCTGCCGGGGCCTTGAGGGGAACATCCTCCGGTTTGACGAATGCTTCCATGATTTTCCTCGTATCCCCTATATGCAGTTTTTTAAAGAGAAAGGAGAACTGTCTTTCCAGTTCCGCCCCCAAGGCAGTCAGATGGTCCGGCGGCAGTTCCCAGAGGTCCCGCTTGAATGGTCCAAAGCCCTTTTTCCGGGTCTTGTAGAGGAACTGTTCTTCCGTGTCGCTCTCTTTTTTTTCCCCGCGGCACTCCTTGTTCAGATAATCATAAATACGGCCTTTTATGTCAGCAGGAAGATGGGAACTATCATAGATGATGTTCTGAAATCCGGTGGCCAGATGAACTTCCGCGGTTCCGACGGCGGGAAAACGATCAAAGGCCTCTTCCGGCAAGGTGGACGCCCCGTGCTGGACCGCCCCGGAGAGACCATAAGTTACCCGCGCCGCCTCGGAAAGTTTCGCCAGGGTGTCGAAATCCAGCTTGACCTCCGCAACGGACCCATCCGGCATGGGCACGCCGCCATGGCTTGTGCCCGTCTGCACGCTGATTTTACTGATTCCCTTCATGGTTTCGTCGATCTTCTGCAATTCCTCCTGATAGCCCTCCATAAAGGCAGCCAGTTCTTCCACGGTGCTGTTCTTGCCTCCCACTTCCCCAATCTCGCCGCCCACGGAGATGGTAACCGCTGCCGGCTCCAGATCCCGGATCATGGTGGTCAATTCCGCCGCCAAGGTATAATTGAGTCCTTGTTGTTCCTTGACCGTCTTTTTCGTCAGGTCCACGAGGGTCGAGGTATCCACGTCGATATTGTAAAACCCCGCCTCAATGGCTTCCCATATCAGGTCTTTGACGGTCTGAACTTCTTTGTCCGGATCCTTGGTGAATTTGCCGGCGCTGACCTGGAAGTGGTCTCCCTGCAGGAAAAGCGGCCCCCGATACCCGACCTTGATTGCCGCTGCCGTAACGGCGCAGGTATATTCTTCGGGACGCTGCCGGGTGTAGTCGATCTCGGAACGGGCAATTTCGAAAATAACGGGTCCTACATTCGCTATCATCGCGGCCCGGAGCACTGCCTGGGCGCTATGATAGGTGAGGGCGCGGATATTGATGGCGGGAACGGTAAATCCCGCCGCCTCCTTGCGTCCCATGGCCTCGTAAAGGGACTGGATCGAGGCCGAATGAATGCCGGCTGCCGCCCCCGTCCGGCGGATGATCCACCTTGCCGCCTTGCGGACATCCTCATGGTCACTGAAAACGGCGGTATAGATCAAATCGTCGATAAATGTTTTTTGCAGGGTCCCGGCATCGAGGATCTCCACATTATCCCCTGCGATCCTGAGTATCCCTTTCGTCCCCTTTTTCAGATCCTCCAGTTGCAGATAAATCAAGCTTGAACCTCCTCTAAAAACTCCTTGGCCTTTTCCACTTCAAAGCGGCTACCGATATAGATGGGGCTCCGCTGTTCGATGTCTTCCACGGGAATATCAAGAATAAGCTGCTTGCCGTCGGTTGCCATACCCCCTGCATGTTCGATGAGAAAAGCCATCGGCAGAAGTTCAAACAGCAGCCGCAGCTTCCCCTGGGGGCCCTTATTGAGGGCGGGGTAGGTAAAGACGCCGCCATTCTTGATGAGGACCTGGTTGATGTCCGGGACAAACCCGCCGCTGTAACGCAACTTGTAGCCCGCGGCTTCCAGATATTCCACAAAGCGCAGATGCTCCGGAGTCCAGTCCCTGCGGAGGCCGCCCGGGCTGTAGATGTCTCCTTTTTCCTTGAGGTGGATGTTTTCCTGGGAGAGGACATATTCCCCTTCCCGGTTGAGGACGAATTCATGGGCTCCTTTACCGGCGGAATAGACCATCGTGATCAGGGGACCGTAAGTGATATAAAGGGCCGCCACCATGGTATCCCGCCCTTTGCCGTACATGGTGCCGTTATGAATGCCGATGATCGTACCGATGGCCAGATTGGAATCCACCAGGGAAGATCCATCCAGCGGATCGGCGGTAACAAAATACTTTTCCGCCCCTTTCCCGATGTGGACGATCTGATCCTGTTCCTCCGATGCATATTCCCGAACGAAGCCGGAAAACTGGAGCTGGTTTTTCAGGATCGCATCGGAACTCTTATCCAAGGCCAATTGCTCCTCGCCGAATATGTTTTTAAAACCCGCCAATTTCCGGTTAGATTCATGAATTTTAGCGGATATGTACTTTCCCGTGACGGCAATCTGCCAGATCAGGCGCCGCAGCTCCGTCTCCACCCCTGCCATCCACATGTGCCTTCTCAGATCCACGCAGAATTTTGTGTAATCAGAAATTCCCTCTCCCATGACTTTTCAACCTCGCAATTTTGCCCACAATTACCAATGAATGACTATTTTGACAAGATGAATTTTGACGCCCCCGCAAAAAGCCTTCCTTGCGGTTACGTCAGTAAATGCCAGCATGGCAGCCCCCGGCGAGAACGCCGCCCAGTTCGCGGCACTGCGCCAGGATTTCCGGGGTAAGGGGCCCCCGGGAAATGACGGGGTTATAAACAGGCTTGAATTTATATCCGAGGGCAATCCGTTCGATGGCTTTGAGGGCTCCCGTACCGTCGTTGCCGGCGCTGATGAAAACCACGTAGGGTTTCCGGAAAACCTTGTCCTGGGCGGGATAATAGGTCCGGTCAAAAAAATCCTTGACCATCCCCGACATATAGCCGAAATTCTCCGGGGTACCGACGGCAAGACCATCGGCCTTGAGCAGATCTTCCAAGGTAGCCTCTCCCGCCTTTTTGCAGACGACATCGATATCTTCGATGGCGCGGGCTCCCGCGGCCACCGCCTGGGCCATTTTTTCCGTGTTGCCCGTCTGGGTGTGATAGACGATCAAAATGCTGGTCATCAGGTTACCTCCGTTCTCAGATGATTATAAGCGGACGGCTCTTTTCCGTTGGGAAATTTCTTGTTCTTTTGTTACAATAGATCAGCTTGATCTGTCAAAGGGCAATCGGAAAAGAGAGGAATGATGAAATACTCAAAGTGGCATCTCAAGGCGGTTATTTGCTGTTTCTTCGTCCTTTTGGGCAGCCACGGTTACGCCGGAGCCGCCGAGGAAAGTAAGTGGAGTTTTGTCGGATTCACCAAATACCGGGACGCCCTTTTCATCGACAAAGCCCGCCTGAGCCGTCCCTCCACAGGGAAAGTGCTCGTTTCCGCCCGGATCGAACCCTCGGCCAAGAGTCTCTTTCGCAGAAACATCAAGAGGGAAATTCCGCAGTATAAGAATTCATTGAAAAATTTCAAGTATTTGGTTCTGGAAATGGAGCTGTCCTGCCCGGAGCACCGGATGCGCTTTCTGAAGATTCAGTTCTTCTCCGCAACAGGCAAGGTCATGCACTCCACTGCCGATCCCGAGGCCCCCTGGAAACCCGTCAAGTCCGGGAGTCTCTGGAAAGATTTGGAGGGAGCCGTTTGCTCCTGAAACAATGTTGACTACCCTGGCAATCATGATTATGTTACCTTGGCGTTTGAGGTCCTGATGTCCAAAGAAAAATTTCCGGCGACGCCGGCTACAAGGGCGCTGAAAAGTCATGACGCCGAATTTTTTCTCCGCTCCTACAAATACGTAGACCGGGGGGGAACAAAGGCTTCCGCGCAGGAACTGGGCGTGGACGAACACCTCGTGATTAAAACTCTGGTCATGGAAGATGAGAATAGCCGCCCCTTGATTATCCTGATGCACGGCGACCGGGATGTCTCGACAAAATCGCTGGCCAGAAGCCTCGGGATCAAGATAGTGATCCCGTGCGATCCCAGAAACGCGGAAAGACATACGGGCTATAAGGTCGGAGGCACTTCCCCCTTTGGAACGAGGAAACCGCTGCCGATTTACGTTGAGGAAACGATTCTATCTTTACCCATGATTCTCATCAATGCAGGCCATCGGGGGATTCTCGCCGAGATGACCCCGGCGGAGCTGGTAAGGATCCTGCGTCCGACACCTGTTAATGTGGCGATTGAAAGGTAAGAGGCTATGACTGCAGAAAAGGATCAACTGATTATCCGTTGTCTCAGTTGCGGCACGAAAAACCGCATCCCCAGAGAACATATGCAGGATCGACCGACCTGCGGAAAGTGTCGGTCCCCTTTGGATGACATGATTATCCGCTGCCTCAGTTGCGGCACAAAAAACAGGATGCCGGAGACGCGTCTCAGCGATCGCCCCCTGTGCGGTCGCTGCGGCGCCCCCCTGGTGGTCGGCGGCGATACGGGAAAGCCCTTCGATACCACTGACGCGACCTTTTCCCGGGAGGTCCTGGCCGTAACGGGAGCCGTTATTGTTGATTGCTGGGCTTCCTGGTGCGCCCCCTGCCGCCTGGTGGCCCCTGTTCTCGATGAACTGGCCGCGAAATACGCCGGGGGAATCAAGATCGCCAAGCTCAATGTTGACGAAAATCCTCTTACCGCGTCTCAGTATGATATCCGCAATATCCCCACGCTGTTGTTTTTCCGGGAAGGGAAACTTGTCAATCGGGTTACGGGAGCCTTATCCAGGGAAGAACTCGAACGGCATCTCCTGAATATTATGAAAACCAATTAACCTCTATGTCCGAAGCGATCGTAGTAAAACCCGACAAAGGAAGGAACGAGCCATGCCCGTCGTATATAATTGCCGCGTCTTCAAGGTTCTGGAAGAAGACGTTCAACTGCCCAACGGCCACCGGTCCCGCTTGAGCTGGATCGACCATAAACCCTGCATCGCCGTGGTTCCCGTGGATGAAGAAGGTCACTTTCTTCTTATCCGGCAGTACCGTCATGCCACCGGAGGGTATCTGCTGGAAATCCCCGCCGGCAACATAGATGAAGGGGAGTCCCCGGAGGACTGTGTACAGAGGGAATTGGGAGAAGAGACCGGGTTTCAGGCCAGCCGGATAACCAGTCTTTTTGACGGTTACCTGGTTCCCGGATATGGAAATGAATACATGTATTTCTATCTTGCCCAGGAACTCTATGCGGCGCCCCTGCCTCCTGATGACGATGAAATCATTGAGACTGTTAAGGTATCACCGGAAGAGGTAAAAGATAAACTCCTGCGGGGAGAGATTCGGGACGTCAAAACGGCCCTGGGGATCACCCTGGCCATGGAACGCCTGAGAATCGGTCCTCAAAATCAGACTCGCACGCCTTGACGGCTTAGCGAAAAGTCCTCATTTCCGCCGACAAGTAAATTCGAGGTCAGGGAACGGCAAGAATTCGGTTACGTTCAACCTCTTGGAAACACTGGATTTACGTTTTCATGGGAATGACATCAACGACAGGGACAAGAAAACATCGTTACCGGAAGATTTTGTCCCGCCGCTGCAGTTCGATTTCCAGCCGCTTGAGTTGTTCAATGTCCTTTTTCAGCTGATCGTTTTCCTGCCGCAATTGATCGTTTTCCTTGTGCAGCCGGGACAGTTCGCCTTGCGTCTTTAACTGGTCGGTACGGCATTCCTTTTGCGTCTGCTCCGACAGCACCTTGATCTTGATACATGCCTGCTTTTCCTTTTCCGCCTGTTCACGGGCTGTCTGTGTCTCACTCATAAGGGTCAGGAAGTTCTTCGCGTAACTTCGCCACTTGCTCTTGGGATACTTATTTATCAGCAGTTCAAAAGCTTCTCGGGCCCTGCTGTAATCAACAGGGCGTTCATCGCCGGTAAGCTGGGCATAACCTTCCTGGAAAAGGGCCGTATCGGACTGAAAGCGCACCGCAAGGCTGCCGGGCGGCTCCGTAGGCGCTTTCTTCGCAGCACAAGCACCCATGAAGATCATGACGATGATTACAATGCTTACCTTTATGCCTATTGCTACAAAGGATTTCCGCTTACCCAAATTTCGCACTCCTATCCGCTGACGCTGTCAAATATTATGGATTCGCAAAAAGTCTTCATGCGGATGTCCGATCATCCATATCCTCTTTCTTCACGTAGTTGCTCCCCGTGAGGGTTTTACCGTAATTTTTGACCTCTGCCGCCATCTTTGCCATCTCCAGCGGACTCCGGTACAGGGAACCATTGCCGGTGACGATGGAAAGGGTCACGGTAACGAGGGGAAATTCCCTAAGTTGACCATGACGGTCCTTGGCGAGGATAAAACTCCGCTGCTGATCCTCTTCACTATAGAACTTCCGGATCCGCTGATCAAATTCTTCGACTATGCAGCGACACAGCTTTTCGGCCCGCGACGGTTCCGCGATCAGGATGAAATCGTCCCCCCCGATATGGCCGATGAAATCCGCCCCGCTGCCCCATTTCTGTTTGCAGTCCTCCAGGATAAGGGCTACTTCCTTGATTACCTCGCTTCCCCAGGCATAGCCGTAATGATCGGCAAAGGGCTTGAAGTTATCGAGATCCAAATGACAAAGAGAAAAGAGTTCATGCCCCTGGAGGCGTTGTTCAATTTCCTGTTCGATTGACAGGTTCCCCGGCAATCCCGTCAAAGGACTGGCGTCAAGATGCAGAGTTTCCAGGATCTTAAGGCGCTTGGTCATGGCGTTGAATGCCCTGGCCAGACTTCCAATTTCATCCCTTCGCTGGATGTTGATCTGGGTATCGAAATGCCCATCCGCGATGAAACCGGTTGCTTTTTCGAGCTTTTTCAGAGGCCGGGAGATATTAAAGGTAATGGCCGCCGCCAGGAACAACCCGACAACGAGACTGGCTCCGGCCAGAAGAATCGTCATTCTTGCTGCTTCCAGACCTTTGGTCTTAATGGTGTTCATTCTGGTATCGATATTCTTTTCCGACTGCATCTGGAGTTCACGCAGGGAAAAAGCCATCTTTTCTACTATTCTGCGTCCTTCTTGAGACGACAGGACCACCGCATCTTCGGTGCGGTTTTCTCCTACCAGGGATGTTTCTTTGTGGAAAACTGCGTTATATTGACTGAACAACAGAGATAACTTTCCCACCGGATCATCCCGTCCCGGGGGAGTATCCTTTTTCAGAGTTGACAACTGGGATTGAAAATCCTGACTTCGGGCCCAGAAGATGTCCGCCATGGAGGGGTCTTTTAAAATCAGATATTTCTTTTCGGCCCCTTCCCATGCGAGCAGCGTTTCCATCATCTGCTTTTCCGTCTCCAGGAGCCGGAAATCCTGATTAATAACTGTGAAGGCCAGCTTATTGAGATCTCGCAGGTGCCCCACGGCATAGGCGCTGGCCAGGACTGTCAGCACGGCCATGGCCAGATAACTCAGGATCAGCTTGCTGCGGATATTCAGTATCATATGGTTTTCGTATCATATCTTTTCTTGTTGCGTAAAGACCAAAAATCATTTGTCATGATAAAAGAGTTATAATAATTAATCCGCATTGATGCAAGATTGGAGAAAATCTGATAAGTGGACGCGCAGATGATAAATGATGAATTTCAATACGGCACCTTGGTTAAGACAGGGCTGAAAATGGGCGTCCGCAAGGGTTGGGACGGTTTTGTCTGGATGATGAAAATCGTCCTGCCCATTTCCCTGCTGACCACCCTCCTGGACTGGAGCGGCTGGATCGGGCGACTTGATTTCCTCTTGACGCCGGTCATGGGACTCCTCCATCTGCCCCCCACCGCAGCTCTCCCTTTACTGATCGGCATGCTGGCAAATATCTACGGAGGGATCGCCGCCATGGTAGTTCTTCCTTTAAATGAGGGCCAGATGACCCTGATCGGCATCTTCCTGCTCATGGCCCATAACCTCATCCAGGAGGGGATAATCCAGGGCAAATCCGGTATCAACCCCGTAAAGGCGACGCTTTTCCGGATTATCACCGCCAGCATTACCGTGATGATTGTCGGCCCCTGGTTGGTTTCCGGCCCCGCAGCGGCAACAGCGGCGGGAGCCCTGCCGCCGGTCCACCTGCCCCTCGCAGACGTGTTATGGCAGTGGCTCCAGACGACCACGGTCCTGTGCTTCAAGATATTTCTGATCATCATGTTCATCATGACCCTGCTGGAGACTATGAAGTTCCTCGACTGGATCAATTACATCGTCCGTTTTTTTTCTCCCCTCCTCAAACTTATGGGACTTGACGCCAAAGTCGGCCTGCTCTGGATGACGGCGATCATTTTCGGCCTGGCCTATGGCGGAGCGGTGATCGTCGAGGAGGCCAAAGCGGAACATCTCTCCAAAGAGGATCTCGAAATGCTTCATCTTTCCATCGGCATCAATCACTCCATGGTCGAAGATCCCTCCCTGTTCATCTCCGTTGGGTTGAATGCCTTCTGGCTTTATATCCCTCGTATCGTCGTCGCGGTAATCACGGTGCATCTCATCCGCCTTTGGTACCGTTTCCGCCGTTGACGCCAGAACCACCAGCTTTATAAGTATGAGACCGTAGAGAAATGGCTTCGCCGCGGTGGGGATGGGCTCAACATTTCCCTTATTGCCCCTTGCCCGGAAAAATTTCTTTTGCTATATATAATCAAACAATGAAAAAGGGGAGGTTGGGTGCATGATCTACAATGAAGAATTTGAAACCCTGCCCAGGGAGGCCCTCGAGGCCCTGCAGTTGAAGCGGCTCCAGCAGGTGGTACAGCGGGTGTATCACACCGTGGGTTTCTACCGAAGAAGCTTTGATGAGGCGGGAGTTAAACCGGACGACCTCAAAACCCTGGGAGACTTGAAGCGCCTCCCCTTTACCACCAAACAGGATCTCCGGGACGGCTATCCTTTCGGTCTTTTTGCCGTCCCCATGAGCAACGTGGTGCGTCTGCACGCCTCTTCGGGGACCACGGGGCGGTCCACCGTGGTTGGCTACACCCATCGGGATATCGAAACCTGGTCGGAACTCATGGCGCGCTGTTTTGTCGCGGCGGGCCTGACAAAAAACGACATCATTCATAACGCTTATGGGTATGGTCTTTTCACGGGCGGCCTCGGCGCCCACTACGGCGCGGAGAAGCTGGGGGCCAGCGTCATTCCCATGTCGGGGGGCAATACGAAACGGCAGCTCATGATCCTCCAGGATTTCGGACCCACCGCCATCTGCTGCACCCCTTCCTACGCCCTGAATCTTGCCGAGCAGGGACAGGCCATGGGGGTGGACATGCGGTCGCTGCAGCTCCGGGTCGGCATCTTCGGTGCCGAACCCTGGAGCGACAAGATGCGCGATGAAATCGAAAACACCTTGGATATCCTGGCCTTGAACATCTACGGGCTCTCCGAAATCATGGGGCCGGGGGTAGCGATGGAATGCACGGAAGGCCGCGAAGGGATGCATGTCTTCGAGGATCATTTCCTCGTCGAAACGATCAATCCCGACACCGGCGAAATCCTCCCCCCGGGAGAAAGGGGCGAACTGGTCTTCACCACCCTGACCAAGGAGGCTTTCCCATTGATCCGTTACCGGACCCGGGACATCTCCCGGATGATCACCTCCCCCTGCCGCTGCGGCCGGACCCATCACCGCATGGACCGCGTCACCGGGAGAAGCGACGACATGATCATCATCCGGGGCGTCAACGTCTTCCCTTCCCAGATTGAGGCGGTACTCGTCGGGATTCAGGGCCTCGAACCCCATTACCAGCTCATCGTGGACCGGGTAGGCACCCTCGACACCCTGGAGGTGCAGGTCGAGGTGAGCGACGCCCTCTTCTCCAACGCCGACGAGGTTCGGGTCCTGCAGAAGATTGAAAGGCGCATCAACAAGGATTTGAAGGATTTTCTCGGCATCACGGCCAAGATCAAGCTGGTAGAACCCAAATCTCTCCAGCGTTTCGAAGGCAAGGCCAGCCGGGTTATCGATAAACGACAGATCTGACGGGGAGGGAAAAATCCATGAAAGTTGAACAGGTATCTGTATTTCTGGAAAATAAGCAGGGGTCGCTGGAAGAAGTCACCAGGATACTGAAAGAGGCCAATATCAATATCCGCACCCTGTCTTTGGCAGACACGACCGATTTCGGCATCCTCCGTCTGATTGTAAACGACGTGGATGCTACCAGTAGAGCCCTCCGGGACAAGGGATTCCGGGTCAGCCGGACCACCGTCGTCGCCGTTGAGGTCCCGGACCGGCCGGGAGGCTTGCACAGCATTCTCGAAGTCCTCGCCCGGGACAACATCACCGTCGAGTACCTTTACGCCTTCGTGGAGAAAAGCGGGGAAAACGCCGTGATAATCTTCCGGTTCGATGATTCCGCCGCCGCCACCGAGGTCCTCCGGAAAAACTCCTTTTCGGTGCTGTCGGGGGACAAATTGTATAGTTTTTAGAGTGGGGATGGGGTAAGCATATTGCCTAAGGGCTTGATATTAATAAAGTAAGACAAAGGAGGAGGCTCGTGATGAGAGGTAAAGGTATTCGCTCCGCAGATGCTCTTGTTGAGGAACAATTGGGAAAATGGCGCCTTGCGATGACAGAAAGGATAAAGGAAAAGGTCAAGCCGGGGCCGGTCATCACTCTATCCCGGGAATCGGGTTGCGGCGGCACCAAAATCGCTCAAGGGATCGGAAAAGGGCTGAGCTTCGATCTCATGGGGGGAAAGATCATCCAGATGGTCGCGGAAAGCGTCGAAATGAGCGAAAAGGTCATCTGCTCTCTTGATGAGAAGGAGATGACCAAACGGGATGACTGGTTGACCTCCCTGTTTGAAACGCGGCACCTCTGGCCTGATCAGTATCTTCACCACCTGACCAAGGTCATCGGCACCATCGGCCACCATGGCAATGCCGTAATCCTCGGCCGGGGGGCCAACTTCATCCTTCCCCAGGAAAACACCTTCCGGGTCAGGATCATCGCCCCCTTTGAACTGCGGGTCAAGAACGCGACCAGAACGACGGCAGATGAAGCCAAGCGTTACCTTATCAAATCTGACTCCGACCGGGCGGCGTTTATCCGGAAATATTTCAACGCCGATGCGAAAGACTCCGCCCACTATGACATGGTTCTCAATATGCGGCTCATCTCCATCGACGGCGCCGTTAAGGCCATCATCGCCGCTTTCAATTCCTGGAAGCGCTGATTTGATCCATATCGGGATTGATATTTTTTTCACCCCTCCCACGTCCGAGCTGCGGAGCCCCCGGGGACGCGGAGAACGGGTAAGGGAGTTTCTTTCCCAGTTGCCGCCGGAACTGGCCCGGAAGGTCGGTCTTGAAAATCCTACCGCGGTTTTCAACCTGAAGAAGAGGCAATGAACCGCATTCGCAAATAAAAAATCTCTTTGAGAGCTTTGATTTCTACCGAATGACAATTCGCCAGGTTTCGGGAGAAGTTCAAGCTCTCTCTTTATATTGGACCGTGAGCAACCATCCCTCCCTTGATATTGTCCCCCATTGAGATACCCCCACCATTGACACATTTTTGTTCTAACCCGCACTGATCAAACAAAACCGTTCCAACCCCTACGCCGGGCGTCATAGGGATCAATAATAATTAGTACAATACAATCAGCTACATAACTGCATATAGCCCCTTTGGCACAGTCCTTGATCTACTCTGATTATCCTTCACTTCAGGGAAATATGTTTGTCAGGAGGTTTTTTATGAATACAGGCGATACAGCGTGGGTATTGATGTCCACGGTCCTGGTTTTTGCCATGACGATCCCGGGGCTGGCCTTCTTTTACGGAGGTCTTGTCAGGAGGAAGAACGTTCTTTCCATCCTGATGCAATGCTTCATCATCATGTGCGTCATTTCTTTGCAGTGGGTTCTCTTCGGCTATTCCCTGTCCTTCGGTCCCGATACGGGCCAAGGGATCATCGGCAGCCTGAAATGGGCGGGACTGCAATTCGTGGGGGGGCTGCCCAACGGCGATTATGCCGCCACGATCCCCCATTCCGTCTTCATGATTTTTCAGTGCATGTTCGCCGTTATCACCCCGGCCCTCATGATCGGCGCCTTTGCGGAACGGATGAAGTTCTCCGCTTTTCTGGTCTTTACGATCCTTTGGGCGACCTTGGTCTATGATCCCCTGGCCCACTGGGTCTGGGGAACGGGCGGCTGGATGAGGAATCTCGGCGGTCTGGATTTTGCGGGCGGCATTGTCGTCCATGCCAGCTCCGGAGTTTCGGCCCTGGTCTTGTGCGTTCTCTTGGGCAAACGGTTAGGCTACCAGAAGACCCCTTTCCGGCCCCATAACCTGCCCTTTACCGTCCTGGGAGGCGCCCTGTTGTGGTTCGGGTGGTTCGGTTTCAATGCCGGGTCCGCCCTGGGGGCCAATGATCTGGCAGCCAATGCCTTTATCACCACCCACATCGCCACGGCGGCGGCAGGACTAACCTGGGCTCTCATCGAGTGGCAGCAACACGGCAAACCCACGATCTTAGGGACCGTCACGGGGGCCGTAGCGGGACTGGTGGCCATTACCCCGGCCTGCGGATTTGTTAACCCCATGAACGCCATTTTCATCGGCATTCTGGTTGCCGGTATTTGTTATCTTGCCGTGGCCGTAATCAAAGGGAAACTCGGTTACGACGACGCCCTGGACGCCTTCGGGGTGCATGGGGTCGGCGGAATCTGGGGAACCATTGCCGTAGGTCTCTTCGCGGAAAAGGCGGTCAACTCCGCCGGGGCGAACGGCCTGTTTTTCGGCGGCAGCCAGCTCTGGCCGCAGCTCATTATGGCCGTCGTTGCGCCCCTCTTTGCCGGCGTCATGACCTTCATAATCTACAAGCTGGTGGACGCCGTCATGTGCGTCCGGGTCAAGGAAAAGGACGAGACCATCGGCCTCGACCTGACGCAACAGAGTGAAGCCGCCTACACGGTAATCGAATAGGAAAGGAGATAAAACCATGAAATACATAATTGCCATTATTCAGCCCCATAAATTGGACGAGGTCATGTGCGCCCTGGAAAAAGCGGAAATACCGCTGATGACGGTGTCGAATGTCCTGGGCCGGGGCAGACAAAAGGGCGTCACGGAGGTGTACCGGGGGGCCAAGGAAGCGGGAAGCCTGCTGAAAAAAGTGAAACTTGAAATCGCCGTCAATGAAGATTTCTTGGATCGGGCCATCGAAGCCGTCACCAAGAGCGCCCGCACCGGCGAGGTCGGCGACGGCAAGATCTTCGTTTTCGACCTGCACGACGTGATGAGGATCAGGACGGGAGAGCGGGGTGGCAGCGCCATCGGATGACCTTTTACAACGGAATCATGCCCCCGCATTTTATATGAAAATAGCCCAGGCTTCTTCATGTTTCGTTGTGCCCATACCGGGCACGGGGGGTGTTATTCCGGTTCCAAAACAAGGATAGCGCTTTGATTTGGAATTTGGAGGTGGAGATATGGAATACAGGCAATCATTCACCACGGAAGATCTTTTGAAAAGCAACGTGTCGGATTTCGAGAGGCACATCATCGCATCCGCCCTACAGCGAACCGGCGGCAATCAGACGGCGGCGGCAAGACAACTGGGGACGACCAGGAGAATCCTCAGGTACCGCATCCTGAAATATGGAATTGATGTTTCTCAATTCTGCAATCCGGAGAAACATCCTGAATAGTAATTATTATCGAAGGAGGATAAGCTTATGTTTTCAAAAAAAATTGTAACGGCGATGCTATTGTCGATGCTGATGATTTTCAGCGTTACCTTTGTTGCCGCTGCGGAAGAAAAACCGGCGGCAGAAACAAAGGTCACTCCCGAGACCGCCAAAGCGGCAGCAGCGGCGCCGGTGGAGGAAAAGCCCACGGGCGACTTCACCGTGGCGGCTATGAGCCAGTATATCTGGAGGGGCTATGAATTGAGCCGGAACAGCATCGTCGTTCAGCCGTCGGCAACGATCGGCTACAAAGGTTTTTCCGCCAATGTCTGGGGCAACCTGGATACGAGACCCTATTATTCGGGAACGGGCGATATAAATTATCCAAGTGCTTGGAACGAAACAGATTTAACCTTGTCATACACGAAGAACCTGGGGCTGTTCAATCTGGGGGGCGGCTACATCTACTACGGCCTGGGTTCCCTCAACAAAGACGCCCCGGACCGGGCCGACGCCCAGGAGATCTTTGCGACGGTGAGCCTGAACACGATTCTCTCACCGACCCTGACGGCATATAAGGAAATCGATCACTACCGCAACTGGTATTTCCTGTTAGGGGTATCCCACGCCTTCGAGTTCAACAAGATGGTATCCCTGAAGCTGGCGGCTTCGGCAAGCTATCTCCTGAGCACTTACGCGGACGCTACCCTTTTCAATGCCGGGGCGGGCTACGGCGGTTATCCCAAATTTGACGGCAACAGCCAGGCGACGGATGACAAGTTCAGCAATTTCCACGATGGAAATGTGACCGTCTCCCTGCCCATCAAGGCAACGGGATACATCACCATCACGCCGACAATCTCATATGTGTTCCCCCTCTCCGACGACGCCAAATACGAAATGAAAGGCTCGGGGATGAAAGGAACGGCAACCGCGGCCGACCGAGACAGCTCGTTCATTTACGGCGGTCTGGCGGCAAGCTTCTCGTTTTAATATCCCTGCCCGCAGCGGGCAGAACGAAGTATGAAAGAATCCCCCTCCTCCCCTTTACCAAAAGGGGAATGGGGGATTTTCATATAAAATGAGACCGAAAGACAGGCATATCGATTCTTGACTTTGCTCAATTGCATGAGTATGATTGCTCATAATCCTGGACGTAATTGCGTAAAGGCACAAAATGTATAAAGATCAAGCATATAAATTGCTTCTGGAGCGGTTGCGGGGGGAGCGGCGCTTTCTCCAGGTATTGAGCGGTCCCCGGGAAACGGGGAAGACCACCCTCGTCCGCAAGCTTCTCGATGAGATCGAACTTCCCAAGTGGTACATCACGGCGGAAGGGCGGGTGGGGAAGGATATTCTCTGGCTGGAGGCGCAGTGGCGCAACGGGCGGGCCAAAGTAGAACTTAACCGGCCCGGCAACCGTGGCCTCCTGGTAATCGAAGAAATCCAGCGGATTCCCGGTTGGGCGGAGACGGTGCAACGCCTGTGGGACGAAGATACCGCCGCCGGCCTGAACCTCCGGGTCCTCGTAGTCGGTTCCTCATCATTGCCGATGGAGCGGGGGCTCACGGAAAATCTGGCGGGGCGCTTTGAGCTGATCCCCGTCACACCGGGGCTTTTCCCGGAAATGGCGGCAGCCTTCGGAATGACCCTAAATCAATACCTCTATTACGGCGGCTATCCCGAGGCGGCGGAGCTCATGAAGAGCCCCAAGCGGTGGGTCCGCTATATCAACGATTTACTTGTGGAAACGTCCATTTCCCGGGATATCCTACAGACGACGCGGGTGGACAAACCGGCCCTCCTCCACGACCTTTTTGCCATTGCCTGCGACAATTCCTGTCAGGTCCTCTCTTATCGCAACCTTCTCGCCCGCCTGCCCGAGGCCGGCAATACGACGACCCTGGCCCACTATCTGCGGTTGCTCCAGGGGGCGGGACTCGCGGCGGGGCTGCCGAAATACACCGGTCCCGGGGACGACCCCGACGGAAATGACCGTCAACGGGCATCCAGCCCGAAGCTCCTCGCACTGAATACGGCCCTCATCACGGCCCGAGCGGACCAGGATTTCGTCCTGGCCCGGACAGACCCGGACCTCTGGGGACGGGTCGTGGAAACGGCGGTAGGGGCCCACTGCGTACACGCCGCCGCAGGGACCGATATCTCCGTCTATTATTGGGCGGGGCAGAACCGGGAAGTGGACTTTGTCCTGGCCAGAGGCAAGGAATTGGTCGCCCTGGAAGTTGAAAGCAACCGGAGAAGGCAGACGGCGTCGGGCCTGGAGCTCTTTTGCCGCCTTTATCCGGTGCAACGGCGACACATGATCGGACCCGCGGGCCTCCCCCTGGAGACCTTTTTCCGGACGCCTCTGGCGGATCTTTTCTGACAGAATAATTAGTATGGTGCCCTCCGGTCACTGATGGCAAGCACCCTGGCATGAGGCGCTCTATGCCAAGCTTGGCGATAAAACCAAACAGCGAGACTTGAGCAGACTACGTGAGCAGGAGCTTTGGAACCCTTTAATGCCCCCGGTTTTGATTTACTTCAATACGCACCGGGAAAATTAGGTTACCCGAACTCAACCGGCTGGCGGTGAATACATGGTGGTCGTCAACCATCGCTTCCTCCTTCGATTCGATAATTTAAAATGATAAGGCATCGCTTTTTCACGGTGAGAGTATATGAAGAAGGATGTTTTGTGCCAAGAGGAGCTTGACCACCAAATATGGTGTGCGGTATCGGCGATTACCATTTGCTCAGATTGTCTTCAGCACCAATTTGTCCAAAGCAAAGCGCGGTCTTGCCTTGGGTGACTGATCAGGATGCCCCACAGGCAGAAACACCACCGGGTAGATACTTTCGTCCAGTGCAAGGTACTCCTTTACCTTATCGCGATCAAACCTTCCAAGCCAACAACTACCCAGCCCCAGATCAACGGCCTTAAGAACGATGTGCTCTACAGCAATCGCCACATTCATGGTAAGATAGGCCTTAATCGCTTCCTCGTTTATGATAGGGTTGGCGGCGGCTGATGGATCATTCATATCCATGTCCACGCCATCAAAGGCACCTTCTTTCAGCAGTTCGCCTATACGCCGATCTCTTGATGTCATGGCCGTCAGGTCAGCGCAGCATACAAAAATAACCGATGCCTTGACGATAAACTTATAGGGCGTATACTGGCTAAGGGCCTCTTTGGCGGCAGGTGATTGAGCGACGATGAAGCGTGCGGGCTGGAGGTTTGATCCTGAAGGGGCGAGCCGTGCAGCATCCAGGAGCAGTCGGACAGTGTCAGCCGAAATATTCTCCTCCCGGAATTTACGAATGCTTCGCCGTGAAGCGATAATGTCTGATAACTCCACTGTGGCACCTCCGTGAAAGTATTACGAGTTGAACTCTACAACTTCCTTTTGGGCATGTCAAATGAGGATTACAGGACCAGTTAGTCTCCCGGACTAAAAAGAAAAACGCTTTTAATATAGAGATGGAATGATAAAAATACTGGCAATGAGCCGTTTTCTATGCGTTAGAAGAATCAAATATTCAAGGCTGCAAATACTAATCTTCACATTAGCTGATCGTACCAGATCAATGAAAACGGGTTGAAAGTGAGCTGTTTTTTAATGTGTTTGAGAAATTGCCGTTGACACGTGTTAGCATATATGCTAACCTGCACACCATGAGTTATTCCATCACCTACTTCCATTTGCGGGTTCAAGCTGAGATCGAGAGCTGGCCAGACGGTATATTGGCCGATTATGCGCGGATTGTGGAGTTGTTGATGGAGTTTGGGCCGAATTTGCGCATGCCGCATTCACGTGCAATGGGCGGCGGTCTTTTTGAATTGAGGCCCCGAGGTCGCGAAGGCATCGGACGGGTGTTTTACTGTTTTATCATCGGTCAACGTGTTGTGATTCTTCATGCGTTTGTCAAGAAAACACCGGATACACCAGAACAGGAACTTAAGATGGCCAGGAAAAGGATGAAGGAGGTACAGAATGGTTGAATTAAAATACGAGCCTGTTTCCCACGACCATAAGGCATTTCTCAAGAATGCCCAGAGACGTGAAGGATTCAGCAAAGCATACAATGATCTGGAAGAAGAATATACTCTTGTCCGTGAGATGTTGTCGGCACGTTCTAGGTCTGGTCTTACACAGGAAGCAGTTGCAGAGTTAATGGGAACGACAAAAAGCGCTGTTTCGCGCTTGGAATCTGCTGGAAAGCATGCACCATCCCTGACAACCCTGAAAAAATATGCCCAAGCTGTCGGCTGTGATCTGAAAATCAAGTTCATACCCAAATCAGGTTCAGCGAAACATGAAACCGGCGGCGTAAAGCAACGTACCGGCTAGACCGCGAACAGCAGATTTGTTAATCTTCAGCGCTTTCCGCTTCATTATTTCATAAACCGCGCTCACTCGACTTCCAAATACAAGTCCTCACATAAATAAATTTGGCCAGCCAATGAATCCCATTGGAAAGCGCGCATACATCTGAAAGCCAATTTCTTCCTTCTGAAGCAGATCCGCTCCTTCCTGAAAGAGAGCATCTGACGATTTTATAGTGATACAACCTTTCAATCGAAGATCATTGAACAGCAAAGATCAGATGATTTGCCCCTTTCTTCCTTTTCTTTTTATTTTAGTGGGCGGCTGATTATATGAACCTGCCCGTCATGGATTCACATTGACAAAAAAAATCATTCATCTTAATATAATCCTTAGGGTATCCTAAGTGGAGAAGTATTTTGTCAGATTTTCTTAACCTATAAAACTCACAGGAGGGATCATCAATGGAAAAAATGTCGGAAAAAACTAAAAAGGAAGTGTTGAAAGATCTGGAAATGTATTTTGGAAAAGCCCCTTACGACAGTGAGTATGTCCGGCATCACCTTACCTCAGGTCTTTTTGAAGAACAGGCTCTGATGAAATATGGATACACTCCCATTGAACTGATGATAGGATTGGATCATATTCAGCTTAGCAAAAAACAGAAGGCGGAAGCCAAGAAGGATCTGAAAATGTATTTTGGCGAACCACCCGTTTCGAAGGAAGCCCTCGATAAACGATTGTCTTCAGGCCTGCTTGAAATGCAGATTCTTGCAAAATATCTGATGACAGTGGAAGACCTAATGAAAGAAGTGGGCTACAAGATATCTAAGTAAATACCCAAGACTCTAAGTAAAAAATCAAATTTTTCCTGAAGACCGGTTGTTTAGCCCGCCGGTCTTTCACATCTATGTGATGGTGATGCCGAAAGTGGCGCTGATCCGATGCGAAAGCTATGAATATGAAAAGGTCCGAAGCGCTGTTGGGCGCGGCCTCGATCTCATCGGCGGTGCGGGAAAATTTGTGAAGCAGGGGCAGCGCCTCCTCCTGAAGCCCAACCTGCTCGTTGGCGAGGCGCCGGAAAAGTGTGTGACCACCCACCCCGCCGTGTTCAGGGCCGTTGCCGAAATCAGTAAGGAAACCGATGCGGTGGTGAGCTACGGCGATTCCCCAGCCATCGGAAGTACATCCTCCGCCGCAAAAAAATGCGGTATACGCGCCGTAGCAGAAGATCTCGGCATTCCCGAGGCGGATTTCAAAACCCCCGTGGAGGTATTTTTTGAGAAGGGTGTACAGAACAAAAAATTCATCGTGGCGAAGGCCGTTTTGGACAATGATGTCGTCGTGAGTCTCCCGAAGCTGAAAACGCATGGTTTCGAGAAGTTCACAGGGTGCGTGAAGAATCAGTTCGGGTGCATCCCCGGCGTGCGTAAAAGTGAGTACCACATAAAGCTCCCCAACGCCATACAGTTCGCGCAGATGCTTGTCGACCTGAATAATTACGTAAATCCAGCACTCTATGTGATGGACGGGGTATGGGCGATGGAGGGCAACGGGCCGCGCGGCGGGACACCCCGTAAAATGAACATTCTCCTTTTTTCAAGCGACCCGATTGCCCTGGATGCGACCGTGTGCAGGATCATCTACGTGGACCCCGAACATGTACCCACGATAACGATGGGCCACAAAAGCGGTTCCGGAACTTATCTGGAGGAAGAGATCGAATTAGTGGGCGACGATCTCGACAGCTTCCGTCTTCCGGACTTCGATATTAAGCGCACCCCTCTCGCACCCTACCGGGACAGGGGAATCATGCGCTTCTTGAGTAACCGCTTTGTCCCCCGTCCCGTCATCGACGCGGAAAAGTGTGTGGCGTGCGGCGTGTGCGTGACGATTTGCCCCACCGAGCCCAAATCGGTCGACTGGGTTGCTGGCGATCGACAGAGACCGCCCGCGCACAATTATAAAACATGCATTCGGTGCTATTGCTGCCAGGAGCTCTGCCCCGAGAGTGCAATTGACATCCGGTATCCGCTTGTCAGGCGTATCTTCGGGCGCAGCAGGTAATAAACAAATGTATGGTATAAGAATACACCATGGGGATCTTAGCTGAGTTGTTGTCATCAAAAATCAGAGCGGAAATATTCCGAAACCTATTCGGGATCGCCCACGATACGTCAAATTCAACATTTCAAAAGATAATCAATATTTAGTGCCATACTTTCTTTTTGACATCCCCGTGGGTATCCGGTACTATCAAACAGGTTTGTATGTAATCAGAAAATATCATCTATCTTGTTTCCATCCGGCATCATTAATCCAAGCAGGGGGCATCAGATGAATGATCCATCCAAAATAAATCAAGAACTAATCGAAGAGAATGCCTTATTAAAGCAGAGAATCGGGGAATTGGAAAAATCAGAAGCAGACCGCAAGCAGATGGAGACGATGTTACAGAATAGTGAAGAGTGTTTTAGAATAGGCTTTAGATCCAACCCAGCCCCCACCTTCATAAGTACGGTTTCTGAGGGATGCTACCTGGACGTAAACAACAGCGGATTGTCTCTATTAGGATATACGAGGGAAGAGATGATCGGTCACACGATCCGGGAATTGTCAATATGGGAAAACCATGACGATCGATCACCTCTTATTGCAAGATTGATCAAAGAAAGATCATTAAAGAACCTGCCCATCACTCTCCGCACTAAAGGCGGTGAAAACAAAGAAGTTCTTTGGTCATGCGAACTTATCAAACTAAACAATGAAGATGTAATCCTGTCGCTCTTACTGGATACTACAGATTACAAAAGGGCGGAGGAGGCGTTGAGGGAATCGGAACAACGGTGGATGGATATCATCGACTTTCTCCCCGATGCTACTATGGCTATTGACCTGGAGGGTAAGATTATCGCCTGGAATCGAGCCATGGAAGAAATGACGGGCGTTACGGCAAAAGATATGATGGGCAAAGGCAACTACGAGTATGTGATCCCGTTTTATGGAATCCGGAGACCGGTATTGGTTGACCTTGTGTTGGAGCCTGATCAAAAGATTGAGCGCCACTATTCTATTTTAAAAAAGGAAAAAGATCTTGTAATCGTAGAAGCTTGGGTTCCCTGTTTGAAGGGGAGGCAGGCTTATCTATGGGGAAAGGCGAGCCCTTTTTACGATGGGAAAGGAAATATCGTGGGGGCGATCGAGTCCATCAGAGATATTACGGAGCGCAAGAATGACGAAGAAATTCTAAGGAAAAGAGAAAAAGATCTTGAGCTGAAAAGAGGTGAACTCCAAGACGTTAACACCGCGTTAAGGGTTCTGTTAAAACAAAGAGATGGTGATCGAAGTGAGATGGAAGAAAAAATCCTCTCCAACATTAAATTACTTGTTCTTCCACTCATTGAAAAACTAAAAAGCTACTCTGATCCCAAGGTTGTTTCCTGTGTCAACGTAATTGACTCGAATTTGCAGGACATTATATCTCCTTTTTCTTACAAGCTTTCGTCCAAATTTCTGAATATGAGCAATAAGGAAATAGCAGTGGCCAACCTGATCAAAGAAGAAAAAACTACCAAAGAGATTACCGAGATCCTCAATTCATCTTTAGGGACGATCAATGTTCACCGTTGTAATATCAGGAAAAAGCTTGGCCTGACCAAAACGCAGAATCTCTGCGCCTACTTGTCATCTCTAAACCAACATTAAATATTTTTTAATAATTTTAGTTAATCTTTTGGTATTGCCTTTCCGCGGCAATATCAGTACGTGAGAAATTGACGTATTGTCTTTTGTTGGCATATGTAAAAATAACAACCGCTTATATAATTATTGCATCCTGATCATGATTTCTTTTTTTTAGGGTGGATCATGCAATTATTGAATTTTTCTCATTAAACATAATGCATTATCAAACAAATATCATTGATTTTTTGCCCGATGCTACCTTTGCCATTGACAAAGAAAAAAGTGTCATCGCCTGGAACAGGGCCATGGAAGAGATGACCGGGATCAAAAAAGAGGATATGCTTGGGAAAGTTGATTACTCTATCCCGTTTTATGGGACAAAAAGACCGCTGCTTATAGATCTCGTGCTTGAGCCTGAAGAAGTAGTGAAGAAATTTTATCGTACTGTAATTAAGAAAGACAATACCATTTATGTTGAGGGCTTTGTTCCCAGGATGCGGAAAGGCAAAGGCGCTTATCTCTGGGGTATTGCCTCACATCTTCTTGACAATAAAGGTAATGTTGTTGGCGCTGTTGAATCGATGCGGGATATTACCGAAAACAGGCAGCTCCAGGAAGCGCTCCAGGAGAGTGAGGACCGTTACCGGTCATTGGTGGAAAATGCGACTGACATCGTCTTATGGACGGACAACGAAGGATACTTAACTTTAGTGAATCCCGCCTTGCTCCGGATCACCGGATACAAAGAAGGCGAAATTATTGGAAAGCATTACAAGATATTGGTACGCTCGGACATGCGTGACGACGCTACGATGTTCTTCGGTCGTCAGTTTGTAACGGGAATTGAAAATACATACTCTGAATATCCCATTTCCAGTAAAGATGGACAGGAATTCTGGTTTGGGCAAAATACCCAGTTAATCAAAGAAGATAAACATATTGTTGGCTTCCAGGTGGTGGCACGCGATATCACTGATCGCAAGCGTGCGGAGGAGGCGCTGCGGGAGAGCGAGCTAAAATACCGGACCCTTGTTGAATCTACCCATGATTTTGTCTTTATGGTAGATCGGAGGGGGTTATTTACCTATGTGAACCCTAATTTTGAAAAAGTAACCGGCTATTCCCTGGCCGAGCTCCAGGGCCATCCCTTCACTAAAGTTATTACCCCCCAGGAAAGAGAAACCATCATTGACAGATTCAAGAAAGACGTCAGGGGATTCCCCTCTCTTCCATATGAAACAGAATTAGTTGATAAGGTAGGAGAAAAGGTTGTCGTCGAGTTTTTGGCGTCCAATCTTTTCGACAGCCGGGGTAATGTGACCGGCAGATTTGGCGTCGGCCGCGACATTACCAAAAGGAAAGAAATGGAGGCGCTGCTCAAAGACAGTGAGAAGAGATATCGTGAACTCAGTATTATCGATGACCTCACCCAGCTTTACAATTGCAGACATTTTTACACTCAGCTCAGGATGGAGATAGATCGGACTGACCGCTATGGACAGCCCTTGACGCTGTTGCTGCTCGATCTTGACGATTTCAAACGATTCAACGACACATACGGCCATGTTGAGGGAGACCGGGTATTGTCGCGACTCGGTCAGGTGGTTAAAAGATGCCTCCGCCAAGCAGATTCCGCCTATCGTTATGGCGGCGAAGAATTTACGATCCTCCTGCCCATGACCACAAACAAGGATGCCGCCGTTATCGCGGAAAGAATCAGAGCAGAATTCAAGAAAGAGAAATTTTCACCGGGATCGGGCAAAAACGTCCATATGACAGTGAGCATCGGGCATGGGCAGTACCAGCCACAGGAAGACATTAAGGACTATGTGCGCCGGGTTGACCAGTTTATGTATCGAGCGAAGAAGAATGGGAAAGACAGGATTTGTTCTAATTTATAGTATCAAAAACCATTCAGGGGGGTAATTGACACTTGTCAGGATATTTTCCGCCTGAGATTCCCATAAATATGATAAATCATTCTAACATGCTAAAATATATGCCAAAAGCTCTTCATCTTTTCTTTACGATCACAATCACTTCTCACTGCGCGGAGGTACATGATGGAAGATTTATCCAAGAGCAAACAGGCTTCAACTGAAGAAATTACATCTATAGGACGGGAAGTCCGGGAGCAGGGACAATCAGAATCGGAGCGCAAACGGGCGGCAGACGAAATCAAGAAACTCACTGCGGATCTGGAACGGCGGGTAATGGAACTGCGGGAAACGCGCGATTATCTGGAAAGCCTTATCGGCTATGCCAACGCGCCTATTATTGTCTGGAACCCTGGTTTGGAGATAACAAGGTTCAATCAGGCCTTTGAAAAGTTGACCGGTCGCCAGGCATCAGAGATGATCGGGAAAGAACTATTTTTATTGTTTCCTGACAACTTTCGGGAAGATTCTCTCCGTCATATTCGACAGACAATGGCCGGTGAGCGGTGGGAGGTTGTTGAGATTCCCATCCTCCATCAGGAGGGTAGCGTCCGAACGGTGCTATGGAATTCAGCCAATATCTATGCTCAGGATGGTGAGAAAGTCATTGCCACCATTGCCCAGGGTCAGGACATTACCGAGCGTAAACTGGCGGAGAAAAAACTCCAGGATACCCTCGAAAATCTCCGGAAATCGTTTGGCGCTACCATTCAGGTCATGGTGTCCGCCGTTGAATCAAGGGATCCCTATACGGCCGGTCATCAGACCCGGTCGGCAGATCTGGCCCGTGCAATTGCCATGGAGATGGGACTTCCCCAGAATAGGATTGACGGTATTCGCATGGCGGGTGCCATTCATGACATCGGGAAAATGTCGGTACCGGCGGAGATACTGGCCAAATCGACTAAACTGACAGAAATCGAGTTTTCCCTGATTAAAGAGCATGCCAGCAAAGGGTACGAGATGCTGAAGGATGTGGAATCGCCCTGGCACCTGTCGGAGATAGTTTATCAGCACCATGAGCGGATGGACGGCTCCGGCTATCCCAGGCACCTGAAGGGGGAAGAAATTATCATTGAGGCCCGTATCCTTGCCGTGGCGGATGTCGTGGAATCCATGGCATCACATCGTCCTTACCGACCAGCTCTTGGTATTAATGCGGCACTGGAGGAAATCGAGAAGAATAGAGGGACGCTTTACGACGCAGATGCGGTAGATGCTTGCGTGAGATTATTCCGGGATAAAGGTTTTCAGCTTGAAGCGAAATGATTTCAAACGGTAATCCTTACCGCAAGGCTGAACTGAAAGTTGTTGACTTGGTAGATGAAGACAATAACCGGAATACTTCATTCGTTTTTAGATCGTTCTCACCAAGTTCGGGTTGAAAGCTGCTATACAAGCGCAACTGCCGCAAAGCTCGCTTTCAATTAAATTATCACTGGCAACCCAATACGATTTTGGTTATCGAACTGCACCCACACCCAAAGAAGCATTCAAGGCAAATCATGTGTTGTCATGAGGCGTTACCGGCATAAACGGCGCCGAAATTCATGCCGGAGCTCCGGCATAGGTTAATTAGTTGATATAATAGAAAAATTGACGACTGTTTTTTTATTTTCCTTCCAAAAACACATAGATTTCGGTCCCCAGCCGGGCGGGCGCAACAGAATACCAGGGTCGGTGACGGGTTAGAAAAAGGCGAGAAATGAGCTTCGGAAAAGCCGCTGACTGTTATTCAAATACTTGTATATATTCATTTATGATCGATGAGAGTCCTACTGTATCTCCTGCCTCGGTGGCACCTTGGGCCAGGAAAGGGGGAATAGCGATTCTTGATTATACTCAAAGTTATGGGCTTATTTGCTCATGGTAATGAGCATAACTGATTACAGGGGAAAAATGAACCCTCCTGGCGTTCATCGGCGAGTCTGGACAAACGACGCGGCGGCTATCAAGTACCCGGAACTATTGCCGGAAATACCGCCGCGGCGCTCCGGAGGAAATGATCGGGCAGGACGCCCGCAAGGAAGGTCATGATGACGATGGCCGCAATCATGACACCGATCACGGTCACACCCATCGGCATCGGCAGCAGCCCCTCCCCTGCCGCCGTCATGTACATGACCATGACAACCCGCAGGTAATAAAAGAAGGAAACGATGGTGGCGACAATGGCGATGAGGACGACGCTGAGGTAACCGGCTTCAATGCCGACCTTGAAGAGGTAGAATTTCGCAAAGAAACCGCCTGTCGGCGGTATCCCCGCCAGGGAGACCATGAAGACCGCCAAGGCGAAGCCATGCCACGGATGCCTTGACGCCAGACCGGCCAGATCATCGATCCGCAGTGTCTTGCCCTGCCGCCGTGACAGGTAGGCCAGGGAGGCGAAGGCCCCCATGTTCATGAAAACATAGACTATCAGATAAAAAGCGATCGCCGGCGCCCCGCCCTCCGGAATGGCCAAAAGTCCGATCAGGATGTAGCCCGCCTGGGCAATCCCCGAATAGGCGAGCATACGGACGACACCGGCTTGCCGGAGGGCGGTAAAATTTCCGATCACCATGCTGACCACGGAAGTAAGGTTGTCTTCCTGAATATTATCGTTTGCAAAAAGGCCTTTTTTATGGTCTTATTTGTGAAAATTTTTCCCAGGGTCTTGATATGCCTCGAAAAGTAAAAACTGCAACTTCAAGCGATCTGCCATCCTGGGTTGATTCCCGCCAAGAGCAAGGGCTCTATTTTTTTACCCGTGAAGAGGCCATCCAAACCCTTCAATTCACAGAGGAAGCCTTCAAGAAGGCCGCAGCAAGACTTGCAAAAAAAACCCGGATATTGCGCATCCGAAGCGGTTTTTTTATCATTGTCCCCTTGGAATATCGCGCCACCGGGATATTGCCAGCGGAATGGTTCATAGCTGATCTAATGACTTACCTGGAACAACCCTATTACGTTGGCCTGCTCAGCGCCGCGTCGCTTCAGGGCGCTGCTCATCAACAGCCCCAACAGTTTCAGGTTGTCACCACCGTCCCCCAACGGGAAGTCCGCAAGAAAGGCCTGGCGATTCGCTTTTTCTTCAAGACCAACTTTAAGGCAACCCCGGTAACTCAAATCAAGGTTCAAACAGGGCATATTTCCGTTTCTTCACCGGAGGCTACGGCCATTGATCTCATTCGTTATGCCCGATCTATTGGCGGTTTGGATCGCGCAATTACGGTGCTTAAAGAACTTGGAGAATCTATGAGTTCTGCTAAGCTGATCGCTGCCGTAAAAGCAGAGGGAAACCTGGTTTGTGCGCAAAGACTGGGGTGGTTGATGGAGAAAGCCGACCACGCTGCACTGGTCCTGGATCTGGCTGGTTTAATCGCCGATAAAAATCCACCCTTTACCAGGCTGGACCCTTCATTGCCTGCCGGCGAAGCTGAAAATGACACCCGCTGGCGACTTCTGATCAATACGGATGTGGAGGGTGATCTGTGATTCCCAAAGCTGATATTGTCGCTTGGCGTCAGTTTGCACCTTGGGTTAACGATGCCCATGTTGAACAGGACCTGATTATAAGCAGGGCGCTGGTCGCCATTTTTCAAAGCCCCTTTTTGGCAGAGCGGTTGGCCTTCCGGGGCGGTACGGCTTTGCACAAGCTCTATTTTGATGTTCCGCGACGCTATTCGGAAGATATAGACCTGGTTCAAATTATTCCGGCGCCCATTGGACAGGTCATTGATACCCTACAACAGTTATTGAACGGCTTTCTCGGGGCGCCGCGTCGCAAGCAAACGGAGCAATCGGTCATATTGACCTATCGAATGGAATCGGAGGGGCCTCCAGTCGTAAAAATGCGACTTAAGGTTGAAATCAATACGCGAGAGCATTTCTCAGCAGAAGGCTATCAGAAGCAACCGTTTGCCATTCAATCTCGGTGGTTTACTGGAAAATGTGAGATCACGACATATACATTGGAGGAACTGCTCGCGACCAAGCTAAGGGCTTTGTATCAAAGAAGAAAGGGGCGCGATCTTTTCGATTTGTGGCTGGGCGTCTCAGAAGGGAAAACAGATGCAGGTAGGATACTCCACGTCTTCAAGCAATATATGGAAAAGGAAGACCAAACCGTTGACGGCAAGGGTTATGAAAAGAATCTTCAAGAGAAAATGCGACATCAAGGCTTTCTAAGCGATCTTAATCCCTTGCTGCCTGCTAATGCAATATATGATGTCCAAGAAGCGTACCATTTTGTAAGAGCAGAAATCATCGATAACCTGGACAGGCTATCGCAATAGTGTTGATGTCGTTAAAAAATATGAGCATAAAGAGTTAGCATCTTTAATGAACATTTTTATGGTTTATAAAAAACCGGTATGGAAATGGATATAAAAATACTAGCGATATCCCCTTCCCTCAAGAGCCCATGAAGGAAAGAGAAGTCGCTGCACAAAAAAAGGAGGATAATGTATGGGTAACTTGGCTACAGAATTCAACAGCAGACTGTTCAAAGGCAAGGAAATCTCGTCCAATCTCAGGCTGAGGTCAAGAAGCTTTGTTACCAAGACTATAGATAAACGATTATTATCTGATTACGAAGGAACGGATTGGGTTGTAGAGAAAGAGAATAAAAAATCCGTCGTCCTCAAAAAGCCCAAAACCCACCACGCAATGTTTGAAGACAAAGTATGGACCGTACTCGCCAAGATGGGTTTCACTACCTTGAGCAGGTCTGATATTAAATTGCCTTACACCGATGATGAATCAATACCCGGCAAGCAGATTGACGTATTCGCAGCTGATAGTGAAACCTTGATAATAGTTGAATGTAAAAGCTCAGAAACAATGAAGAAACATTTTTTTTCAAAGGAGCTTAACGAATACGAAAAGGTAATTTCGGGTGCAAATAAAGTGCTAAAAAAAGAGTTTTCGAAAGAGCATAAAATTCGTTACATATTTGCAACCAATAATATTATTCTGACTGATAACGATCGAAAGCGGCTTAAAGAATTGAACATGATTCACTTTAATCAGGATGACATCCTCTATTATGAACAATTGCTAAGCAGCGTAGGGCAGGCATCGAAGTATCAGCTACTTGCAAAGTTATTTAAGGATCAGGAAATTCCCGCGTTGGATAACAAGACTCCAGCAGTGAGAGGCAAGATGGGCGGGTACCACTACTATTCCTTTTCGCTGGAGCCTGAAAAGCTTCTGAAAATATCCTACATTCTGCATAGAGTAAACGTGAATAACGAAGATAGCGGCTACCAGCGGCTTGTAACAAAAGGCAGACTTAAGGAAATAGAGCATTTTATCAATAGTGGTGGCTATTTCCCAAACTCTATCATTTTAAACATTAATACAAAGAAGGACGCACCCCTAAATTTTGACAAGGTAGCCAGTACCCACGACAGCAAAATCACTGAACCGGTAGTACTCCACTTACCGAAGAAATACCACTCTGCATTTATAATAGATGGACAGCACAGACTATATGGCTACGCCAATACCAAATACAAGGGGTCCAATTCCATTCCCGTTGTCGCTTTCGAGAACCTGCCGGCAGATGAGCAAGTTGAGTTATTCGTCCAAATCAACAGCAAACAGCGCCCTGTCTCGAAAAATCTACTTACAACCATTGTTGCCGAAATTATGTGGAATTCAGACAACTATGATGCAGCAATGGTAGCTTTCATGTCACGGCTGCTTGTACAGTTGGGCACCAGAGATGATAGCCCACTGTACCGTTGCATCATGCTTGGTGATAAGAAGAAGACACCCACTACCTGCATAACACTGGACACGATTATTGTTCACGGTTTCAAGAAATCAATGTTTTTTGCTAAGCTGAATAAGAAAAAGCTGATTGAAACCGGCTATCTGTGGTGTGACCCAAAGAAGGAAGACGGCACATGCGATTACCAAGACATGCTGGAGAAGAGTTATCAGTTTTTCAGGACTTATTTTGATCAAGTAAAAGAACATACTGAAAACATCTGGAATCTTGGGAGTGAGCCCGGTGGTTTCGTGGCCATGAACATTGGCATTCTTTGCTTTATTAGGATAGCCAGCGACCTCCTCGGTTTCATTAAAAATAATTGGGGAGAGGATTACTCAAAAAAGAATGGGAAAGAAATCGCTGAATTAATCTTCGACTATCTTGAGCCGGTTTTCGAGCACATAAATGCCTTTGATAACCACAAAATTGACCAATTTAGAAAACACGGAACAAATCCATCAGGTGTGGAGAGTGCGGTACGAGAATTCCAAAGTGCAATACACGACAAATTCAAGGAATTCGACCCTGAGGGGTTACAGAAATGGATTATAGATAACTCAGGTAAGTTTAATGAAATTGTGAGAACTGCCGCTGAAAAATTTGAGAGTGGGATAAAAAACAAGACCTTCGCAATTCTCCAAGAAAAATTAGGAGGTAATTGGTGGAAGGAAGGGGTTCCGCCAGAGATCAGAAAAAGTGCTGCTAATACGAAAATTGATGCAAACAGCGACGAGCCAGATTATGAATTTCTACATCTGCCTGATTACAAAAAAATCATCTCCATTTCAAAGAATTGGGACCTATTCAAACCAATTTTTGCTGATCCAAGAATCAAGAGCAACAAAGATGAGCAACTAAAATGGTTTGACAAGCTAATCCCGATACGCAACAAGGTCTCCCACAGCAGGAAAGTAACCCTGGAAGACCACACATTCATGACTCAGCTCAATGAATGGTTACCAGAAAGAGTTGGCATCGAAAAAATTAACACTACCGTTTAATTATTTTATGATACGAGATATTGCGTGAAAATACTGTTAGTTGAACCAGATTACCGACATGGCGCCGCCAGTTTTATAAAAGCGGTGACAAGCCCCAGCAATAAAAAAAAGTATAGTGAAGAAAGCCTGTGGTATCCGCCTATTGGTTTACTAAAACTTGCGACCTTCCACCGCCAAAGAGGCGATGAGGTTAAGTTTGTCATAGGATGTGACAAGAAAGTTCTTCAACCTGCGGGCCTGTTCTCCAATGAAATCCTCTGGGACCGCATCTACATAACGACATTGTTCACCTTTGACTGGAAGAACGTAGTGAAAACCATAAACTTCTACAAGAGCGCCGTGGGTGGTTCCATTCACAAAATTTATGTCGGCGGAATAATGGCGACCCTCATGGCCGACGACATTTTTGAAGAAACCGGTATCCAGCCTGTTCATGGAATACTCGACACGCCACAGAAGATTGGATTAGACGGAGAAGAAAATATTGACTTGCTTCCCCTTGACTTCTCTGTCCTCGATAATCGGATATACGCGATCAATGACACTTATTACGCCTATACGACACGTGGATGTGTGCATCATTGTTCATGGTGCGGTGTACCAGATATAGAGCCAAAATACTGTGACTATATTGATATAAAACCTATGATCCGCCAAATGAAGACAATTTATGGTGATAAATCGCGGTTGAAACTAATGGATAATAATGTCCTTGCTTCTCCAAGACTTGAAGAGATTGTAAATGACTTGGTAGAACTTGGTTATGGACGTGGCCAAACTACCTCTACTGTTCCGCCCCGTACACGTGTAATTGATTTTAACCAAGGGCTAGAGGCAAAATGTATCACAGATGACAATATCGCTCTGCTTGAAAAGCTAAACATTAGGCCCATGCGCATAGCCTTCGACAGGTTGAGCTATAAGAAGATCTATACTAATGCGGTTAGGATTTCACATACGCATGGTTTCAAGGAATTTTCGAATTACATGTTGTACAATGAAAAAGACACCCCAAGGGACCTGTACGACCGATTAATTATTAATATCCAGATAAATGATGAGTGGCGTACCTTAAAAGACAAGACACGCGCTGCTATCTACAGCTACCCTATGCGGTATGCACCAATAAAGGATGGAACGCCCCAGAAGCTTAACCGGAACCGGGATTATGTTCCACCCAAGCCATCAAGGGAAAGTGATTTTCTGAATGATGCTAAATGGACGAAACGGTTTACGAGAAACATCGAAGTCATTAAGGGTGCGGCGCACGGTGCGATATCACCGACGCCTTCCCTTGCTCTTCGCGCTATAGGTGAGACATACGAGGAGTTCATCTCAAATCTCTACATGCCAGAAGAACTACTGAGAAACCGCAATAAGTATGAGGCGCGAATCTATGACAATGACTTGACTCGGATACCTGGTACTGGAGATATTGAGAAATTCAGGGAATTCATCTTGCGACTCCTGAGCAAACAAGATGAAACGTTTTCCGAGTTTCACGGTGCGGTATCAGTATGCTCGAAAGAGGCTATAAAAGAGGCACTTAAGACATGTGAAAACAAAGAGGTGTGTGAATGGCTCGCATGGTATCTGAAATAAAAATTATACCCAAAATTGGCCGGCAAATATTCGATATTGTAACATCCGGCATGTACGATAACCCCCTGATGATTTACCGGGAATATATCCAAAATTCCGTAGACTCAATAGATGAAGCTATTGAGAATGGTCTTCTTGAATTGGAGCAGGCTCAAATTTCAATAACGCTTAACGGACAGGAGCGAAGCATTGTCATAGAGGATAACGGGCTGGGTTTACCCAATACTATGGCACACAGCGTTCTTACCAATCTTGGTTGCAGCCCGAAGGAAGGGAAAAATCAGCGGGGGTTCCGCGGCATCGGCAGGCTTGGTGGTCTTGCATATTGTGACGAATTGATTTTCGAAACCCGCTCAACGATCAGCGAAGATGTTGCCATCGTTAGTTGGAACCTGAGGGAGTTAGATGCCACTGCATCTAACTCATGGAATGACATGACTCTGCAGGAATTAATAGAGGATGTTGCTTCACGCGATTTTGCAAAAGCAACAAGTGAAACTTCTGACCATTTTTTCAGGGTAACCCTGCGCAATGTTCATCGTTTTCACTCTGATATGCTGATGAATATGAAGAAAATATATGATTATCTGGCACAGACTGCACCGGTCTCTTATAATAGGCCGGTTTTTTCCTATGCCGAAGAAATCGAAACCTACCTGTCCAAAATCAAAGCTTACCGTTGCTACTCTATTAAAATAAACGATAGGCAGATTTATAAGCCATATTCAGACGAAATCAAGCTGTCGACCAACAGTGCCGACCGAATCAATTGCATTGAATACTTCCATTTTAACGGAAATGATGCAGAACCGCTTGCCCTTGGTTGGTATGCACGGACCGGTTTTTATGCTAGCTTGCCTTCAGCATTGAACGTAAAGGGTATTCGGGTGCGGCAAGGCAATATTGAAGTCGGCGGAGAACACTTTCTTGATGACAAGTTTTCTGAAACGAGATTTTCAGGGTGGCAAATAGGCGAAATACATGTGCTGAATGGGGCGCTCAAACCGAATGCGCGGCGTGATGGATTCGAGCATTCTTCTCATTTTGAGCGGTTTCTGGAGCAAGCCCACATATTGGGTCAACATTTGAGTGCCTTGTGCCGAAAGTCCTCAAATTTGAGGATTGCACAAGCGAGTATTCACTGCTCATTAACCCAGATAGAAAAAACAATAGATACTACTACGATATTTGTCGATAAAGAACATTATGAACAAGCAATCAATGATGCACGCAGTACATTACTTAGTATCGAAGCGAATGCGTCAAATTTTACGGAAGAATTAGAGAAGAGGTTGGATAACATAAAGAATAATATCGATAGCTGTAGTTACAATCCCACATTTCTTGAAGATGTTCTTGATGGAAGAAGGATGAAAAATTACGACAGAAAAACTTTCTTAATGCATATAGCTAAAACAATAATTACAAATTACAAGAACAGTAATTCGCCAGAGGAGATTGTGCAACAGATTTTTTCAGATTTTGTAAAACCAAATTTCGACAGTCTGGCTAAATAGGGTATTTTAATGCTTAAAAGTTAATAATTTTAAGATTTTTCGAAAGGAGCATAAAATGTCAAGATTGATTCCTGCGATAAATATTCTCCAGAACGAGAGGCCAATTCTTATATTTAGTATCCCTGCTGGTGATTTACGTAATATTTCCTATTTTAACCCGCGTGAAATTGATAGAGAGAAAGGAATACAACGGCCATATAAGCCTGAAAGAAGCAAAGATATAGCTAATTATATCAATACTGAAGATTCTGTTTTGGCCAACGACATTATAATAAACATAGAATTAGAAAAAAATGGCTTATCCATGGGGGATATCTATGATGAACACACGAGTCAACTTAATTTTCAGATTCTGGAAGAAAAATCACAGAGTTTGAATAATAAGCAAAAAATAGCTTTCGTGATTGATGGACAGCATCGTTTAAGAGCCTTCGAATATACAGAAAAAAAGGGCTTCCCCTTGATAGTTGCAGCTTTGATTGACCTTTCGTTAGCTGAGGTAGCTGAATTATTTGTTAAAATTAATTATTATCAAAAACCCGTTAACAAATCATTGGTTCTCGATTTACTTGGAATATCAGAGAATATATTTCCTCAATATTTCAAATTGCATAAGGTAGTCGAGAAACTCAACGATGACATAGCATCGCCATTTTATGGGAATATCAAAATGCTCGGGCTGGGGAAAGGCTATATTTCTCAAGCAAGCATCATTACGTCTATTGAGAAATACAAACTAGAGAAAATACTCATGGATGCCAGGATAGAAACAACCGAAGAGATTCTATACAATGTTATTTGGAACTTTTTCAAAGCTGTAGAAAATACTTTTTCGGTGCATTGGGGCAGCAATAGGTTTCTTTCAAAAACAATAGGGATAAGGGCTTTGTTCATCGTTTTAGTCCGTGTCTTATCAAAAACTATTCAAAGTGACAGAGTATTTTCTTCCGGTAATATAGAATCTGAATTGGGAAGAATTAATCCAGATATTACAGGTTTTGGAGGCGAAAGCGGCGTAAAAAAACTTTCATATAAAATGATTGAGGAGATGGGGTGATATACATGAGTGCAATATTTAGAATTGAAACCGCTGAGAAAATGACTATAGATGATGCAATCGCTGATTTTATAAAGAATATTGGAGGAAATCCTACTTTTACACAAAACATAGAATACTTGAATGAAAAAAAAGCGAAGCTTGAAGCATTCATAAAAGAGGGCAAATCGTTGGTGTCGACTCCCAAGAATCAACTTGTAATTCTTCGAAAGTGGAACTCATACACTCCCATTTTACCGCCATCTAAAACAGAATTTTTAAATAAAGGTGGTGGTTATTTTTTAAGAGTGGGTGAAACAGGAATCGTTATAGATCCTGGTTACAATTTTATTGAAAGTTATCTAAACGCTGGCTTCAAACTGGACTGACCTTCCCCCCGGAAACTGATCCATTTTCAATTGGAGTCCTTCCTGATAAAGAAAAACCATACAAGGGAGGACAGCGTAATGAAAGGGAAGCGATTTTCACTGGAGCAGATCATCAGGATCATCA